>Ga0123340_1007932_pt1 | contig 10106 bp, 3 predicted proteins | sample SirMexnodulemix_FD_89961 | JGI IMG/M metagenome (GOLD analysis project Ga0123340, IMG submission 89961) | Root nodule microbial communities of legume samples collected from Mexico - Siratro Mexico nodule mix | ecosystem: Host-associated > Plants > Roots > Nodule | place: Mexico: Nepantla...
ATATTATATAATTAATTATATTTATTTTATTATAATATAAATATATATATTAATAAATTAATTATATAAAAGTTTTAATAGAAATGGTTGTTTCTTCGCAAATCATTGCTAAAGTTTGCATCGATTTGTGTTTTTAGTTAATATTTTATTCATCAAAATTCTTAAAATCTTCGCATTTTTGCATTTGTTGGCTTTTTTCGCATATCACGCCCTAAAACAAAGAGAGCATAAAAGTGGAAAGACATAAATGACATAATAACAGTTAAATTTTTTTATAAAAATATGTAATATTAAAAAAATTTCATAAAGGTTGTAAAATAAATAAAGATGAATTAGGTGCAATAATATTTGGTAGATGATGTGGTCCAAGAAAGAAATAGAAGATTCTCTTAAGGAAAACTTTGTTGTTTTAACATAAGATTGATTTTCTTATAACAATTGTAGAAAAGTTGTAAGTGGTGAACAATTTTACCATAGAGTTATCGTAAACTAGTATATTATAAAAAAAATACAAGAAGAAATTTGTAAAAGTAAGACCTTAATGAATTTTTTATAACTATCTAGAAGATTGAGACAAGATTTAATAATGTGAAGGGCATAACCAGAAATCATAAGTCTAAAATAATGTTTTATAAAAATTGTCGAGTACAATCCTAATTTAGTCCATATAAAGACTAGATCTTTATTGGGAGGCTTAAAACTTTATGATATAAGAAGAGGAGCAAAATGTAACAAAGGTAGAGCGATCATTGTAGCAACATTGTGAAAAGAATTTGGAAAATGATTGTAGTAGGTGGGAGATAGATTGGAATGAAAATCACAGGAAATAAGAATTATTCTAAAATTGGTGATGGAGGTTGTAGGGAATGAGAGTCAAAAGAGAATTCTAGGATTGGTAAGAGAAGTTATTTGATAAATATTAATGACAACAAGATATTGAGTGTAAATTATCATATTTAATTTCTACCGTAGCCTGACGCATATCCATGATAAATTGAAACTCATATAATCTTTATAACAAAATCAAATTAGATTCGAAAACTAACAAATTTTTCGTAATAAAAAGAGAGTTTCATTAAGATATTTGTTTGATTTAAAAATTATGAAAGTAAACAATAAAAACACCAAATTAATACGGTATAGGAAAAAAGAAAAGAAATTAAATAATTAATTTTAAAAAAAACTTTTTTTCACCATTTATTATTAGAAAAAGGTACAAAAGGACCATTCCTACTATGAATGGTCAAGCTGTGACATCTAAGTAATTATTCTAACACAAATATTCATAAATAATAAATAACAACTCATAATCTAATCAAACACTCCGTTTGAATCAGTTGAATTTAGTAATTGTTCTAATGGGTATTGAGCAGATAAGTTTACTGCCATATTCTATACTTTCTTAAACTACAATTTAGTTTCTGAATTAATTAAATAGTCACTCCCACAGAATTTGTGAGGAACAATGATGAAGTATGAATCATTTGATTAGTGAATGCATTATTACACAATTATCAATTTGCATTTATACGTTATTTCTAGTTCTACGCAACCGCATCATAAATTAGAACAAAAAAACAAGACATTATGTATTCTAAGTAGATAAAGTTAATGAAGTGGTATTCAAATCACAATTATAGGAATCTTGATAAGAGAATGCTTGACTGGGATCACATCACAGCATAACATATTTAGCAAAACTTTATAAGGGTAGCTAGGGATTTATTCCAGAATAGGGAGTGAACCAAATCCTAAAAAGTTCCATTGTGTGGCTACCAAATTGCTATGTACTCTTCTGTGTGCAACTTGGTGGATTGGCATCTTCAATAATTCAGACACACTTTCATGGCTAGATATGAGATATGGTGATAAAGAAGTCTCAATTTGTCTTATCTTTTGCTAGGCCTGTCTTATAAACCCTAGTTCTTCTGCTTAACCTTACCATTCAAATGGCCAAATTGTATCCAAATTACAACCAAGAAGTTGACCAAAAGAAGTAAAAAGGAAGAAAAAATATTTCATATTTGGGTGTTTTCTTAAAGCAAGTGAGAAATAATTAAATTATTTACTTTCTCTACTTTTGCTTCTTCTTGCAAACATATTCTTACACTACCCAATTGTAATGTGTTTATAGCATTGTACTCAATTTTTTTTATGTTGAAAAATATTACTTAATCTAATTGGAGATTATAAAATTTTATTCTAAAAAATTATCTTATGTGTAATCAACGGTGTGGTGTATTGTGGTTCAGGTTTTATTATTATAGTATAACTGTTTTAGATAATGTTTTTGTCTCATTTTTGTTAGAGGAGTTGATATATGGCTATCCTTTAAAAATAATGCGTTCTGAAGGGCTCTTCATTGTCGTTCACTTTTTAGTTTTAGTTTTTCTTTTTTTTTAATATTTCAAACATAGCATATTTTGTAAGCATATACCTCTGCACTGGTCCCACTCTAAGCATAAAAACAAAATACAGAGAATCCACTGAAGTATTTTGTTTCTTTATTATAGTAATTCCAAAGCTTTAGAAGAAGGGATGGTCATTTTGTTTTCAAATATTTTCAGATATTCTCTGTTATCATATATATATTGACTATTTTATTAAATTGATTATTGAGTGTGAAATTTTACAGTAGTTTATTTAAAAGTAGAGAGATAAAAACATAAATTAAGAAAAGAAAAGGCAGTGGCAAACAATTTGAAGAGGGAGCATGAACAAGTAGAATCTTTGTGACGTAATGGATTACATAACAAAGTCAAAGGATCATTGAACTTCAACGGCGGCTATTATTTACAACTCACTTTTCAATTCTTAATTATTATATTCTTTCATTTTATTTTATGCCAAATGTCATTCTCAATATTACGTTCAAATGTTTTCATGAGCTATCCAGTTAAAAATGTTGAAAGTATTGAAGTCTTTTTTTACAGTTGCTATTCAATTATAAAAACAATTAGTGATGAATTTTTATTATTACTATTTTAAATATCGCAGCTCAATTTAAGAATTAAATTAAAAATATAATTGAAAAGCTCAGTTATCTTGTTCTATCGGTGTAATATTTTCACAGTCAACAAAAAAATTAAAAACGACATATATATATATATTATAAAAGATTTAAATTAAATTTATAATAAACAAAACTAAAAGTAGAACATTTAAAAGATTAAGATGTAAAGTTCATTACATAAAGTGAACTATTAGAAAATTTCAAAAAACTTAAGGATAAGTCTATATCTCACATTTTATTAAATACATCATTTATAAATTTTGAAATGGGATAAGACATTTATTTTCTCTATTTTTTTATTAACTTCTTAATTGTTTTAAAAATATTACATTATAAATTCAGATATAGATGTCGTCAACTTTTCAACTTTTTTTTTTCTCTTTCCAATGTAAATGACGTTACATTAATTACTTTTAACTATGCATAAATTTATACTAAAAATAGTTTAGAAAAGCTATAAATATTGTTGAAATAAAACTAAAAACTGTTATTATAGGAAAAAAAATTGAGAAAATATTGTTTTCAAATAAAAATATTAATGTTGAATGTAAATGATATTAAACTTTATTCCATTCACGAAATCCAAAGAGATATGAATACAGTTAGTCTCTCCACCAAAATCCATGCTTTCGATTTCCCTGTAATATTATTCGGTGTGAAGCTGCACATCGAACACGCAAACGCAGTCCTTCACGAGATGGCACCCAGACAAAGGAACCATACCCTACCCACTTTATATAATGTGATGAAATTAAAAAATATTTAATTTTAATGATCTTTTTTAAAAGTATTAATGTTTTTCTAACTAATGTATATTTATATATATTACAGAGATTTATATAATAATTTGATGGAGTGTAAAAGTATATAAATTTGTTTTTGTGAGATGTGGCCTCCTTAAGACCAGGACCAGCCCTTGGTTCCCGAACACGAATCACATTCATTCACTCATCTCTTTCATATTTCATCAGCCAACACAACACTCAAACAAGAAGAGAAGTAAAATATATTTTCCCTTTCTCCTATTTTTAATTATTAAATTTCCCTCAAAATTTTCCTATTTTCCATGAATGTTCTGGTTCTGGGGCGCTTTTTCAGTTCGCCATTATATAAGACTTCCCCTCTCACTCCCTCCTCAATCCAATTCACACCCATTTTCCCTCATCCCTCAAAGTTCCAACCTTTGCACGCAATTCACCTCTTCTCTCTCTCCATGGCCACTTGCGTTGACGCCGCAACCCCTCTTTCTCGCAAGCCAAACGCGCCCCAATCCGATGACCATTCTTTCAATTACACCAAATTCTGCCGACCCACTTTCTCCGATCGCCTCCCCTGCATACCCATTTGCAAGAATCGGGAGATGGCCTTCTCACGTGTCGAGGACCTGGACGCGCGTGCGGAGGGTGCTCTCGGTGTTCTTGAGTTCGAGGATGTTGATCTTTGGTTGAAGATTCAAGAGGAGGCCAGGTTCGATGTCGATCAAGAACCCATTTTGTCTGGCTACTATTTCAGTTCTATTTTGTCTCACAAATCGTTGGAGAGTGCCTTGGCCAACCAACTCTCCACCAAATTGAGCGGTTTGAGCCTTCCAAGCAGCACCCTTTTTGATATTTTCGTTGGTGTTTTGGTTGATGATAGTGGAGATGATATCATAGGTGCTGTGAAGGATGATTTGTTTGCTGTTAAAGAGAGGGACCCTGCATGCATTAGCTATGTGCATTGTTTGTTAAATTTCAAAGGGTTTCTTGCATGCCAGGCTCACAGGATTGCTCACAAGTTGTGGCTTCAAGGGAGGAAGGTTCTGGCCCTGTTGATTCAGAATAGGGTGTCTGAGGTTTTTGCTGTGGATATTCACCCTGGTGCTCAAATTGGACGAGGAATTTTGTTGGATCATGCTACTGGGCTTGTGGTGGGGGAGACTGCAGTTATTGGCAACAATGTCTCAATTTTGCATAATGTGACTTTGGGAGGGACTGGTAAGTCAAGTGGCGATAGACACCCTAAGATCGGTGATGGGGTGTTGATAGGTGCAGGGACTTGTATTCTGGGAAATATTAAGATTGGTGATGGGGCTAAGATCGGTGCTGGTTCTGTGGTGTTGAAGGATGTTCCACCAAGGACTACAGCAGTTGGAAACCCTGCTAGGTTGATTGGAGGGAAGGAAAACCCTATTAGATTGGATAAGATGCCTAGTTTTACCATGGACCATACTTCATATATCTCTGAGTGGTCTGATTATGTTATCTAATAGACTAATTAATTGTCTGACATGTTTTAGAGTTATGTTTAGGCTTAATTGCTATGGTTGAGGGGATTTGGTTGTTTTGCATGAGAGAATCCAAGTTCTCCAGCTGACAACAGGAGTCCTTTTAATGGTTGTGTTAGGTTTTAAAAGTAGTTAAATGTAGTGCTATGTTGTTGTAAGCTTCCATGATCACTACCCTCTGTGTAAAATTTATGAATAAGGATTTTGCATGTTTTACATTTCTGTTCTCTCTCACTGTTTTCTACTTATCCTTGTGGAGGGTTGAATTGATTAGCTATGTCAGATATCAAAACTGTTGTGGTGAATACCGATACCAGATAAAAAGCAACATAGAATTTAGTTCTTTGAAAAGTTTGCTAATGGTACCTGAACACTCTGCCCTGCATAATACAATGATTTTTTTTTGGATGGCTCTTTAGTTCAGCAAGTGGCAACTGATATGTTGAATTATGTATATTTTTCAACTAAGGATGACTTTTGGGAGACTTCATTTTGCTTTCTCTTTAGACATGAAAAGAACTTGTAGACAAATGTTTATAGGAAAAACTACTTGGTCAATGAGAACATGATTAGTAAGGTTACAGTTTAATAGAATCAGAAGTGTTGTTCTGTTTTGTGTTTTGAAAAGTGTAAACGGACTTTTGATGTCTTTGAAATCTCAATCCAAACACAGACCAAGTTGTTTATCTCAACCTCTCCCAAGCTGTCACTGTTTCTACTTTTCTTGCTAAACTGTTTCTGTTGAGTTGATAACTATATTAAAGAAGGAACTTGCTGAAGTTCTAAAGCGTCTTTAGTTTTGGTTTGGAACATCAAAAACATAAAATATTCTAAGAGTCAAGATTTTGTTCATTATGGTTTGGACTTTGCATACAGAAAACCAATCACTAACAGAATCAGCAATAAAGAAAGTCCAACTTGGCCGCAATTTTTTGAAATTATGAGATTCCAATAGCCAACAAAATCAATAGTGGAAAGGAGAATAAGATCATAATTAAATTATTAGCAGAAGATGCAATGCACTTTTAACCTTGTTACTATTTCACAGTTTAATTATGACCTTTCTTTTTCTTAGTGGTTAGATGAATTTAGAAAAGATTCCATGATGCTTTGGTTTTAGAAAAGTTTAGTGAGGAGTGGCTGTGCTTAACAGCGTGATAAACAAGTTGGTCAAAAACACAAGTAGTGGCATCTTTAGATTACTCCATTTTAAAAACAACTCATAGTTTTTGTCCTTTTTTGTTTTCTAAATGATTAGTTATTTTATGTTAAGATAGTAATTTAGTTTTATTTTTTATTTAGGTTTGATCATTTAACTCTATTTTTTTTTTCAGTCTCACTTTGGTCTTCTCAATTATAAAAGATAATGACGTTGACATCTCCTCATATTTGCATCATTATTTATTTATTTAGTTTTTTTTTTCTTTTAAATAAAACATTTGTTTGGTTTCTTTCTTTCTCCACCTCTCTTGCTCATTGCATTGTTACATCCAATATTCATTGTGGGCAATACTTGAAAACGCATAGCAAAAAGAAAGGCTTTCCCTTTTGCTTAGAAAGTAGCCAAGATTTCATTTGTTTCTATTAGTGGAGATGGGAATTTTCACAAAAAAGAAAGTCATTCTTTCATTTCTTTTTACCAAAAGCGATTTGCAAGTCAATTTTTGTTCTCACAAATAAGAGCACTCACTGCAGAAGCATAATGTCTTTTTCATTTATTTGAAAAAAATCATGGTGCTGTGTTAAGCGAAATCACAGGAGAATTTAGTTCAATTTATACTAACTTTGTCAAGCACTCCCAAATTGTGAATATCATTAATAAGAAAACTTGTCATATCACCTATACAGCCATAACATAAACACACTAAACAAAAATTACAATGGATACTCGAGAAAAAAAAAACTTTATATGTTAAATGGGATCAAATTAATAAAACAAATATTAATTTTTACCAACTTATTTTTATATTAATATTTTACAAATATTAACCAAACTTATTTTTGTACTAAACCACATGTTTTTTTTCAAAAATAATCAGACTTAAACTACAATTTAATATACTAGAAATTATTTTTGGTATAAATTCTAAAAGTCTTGTTCTTTTTCTATGTCTTGTAATTTATTCCTTTGGAGATGTCTTCGTCCCAATGTTAATGATTTATTTTGGTATTTGGTACGAGTTGAGTGTACCTGAAAAAAACATTATGACACTTAAGTGAGTTATTTTAGGTAATTAAAGGTGATAGAGATTATTAAAGACATAACTTTATCATCCTATGTTGTGTTGGATCTTTGTATGGATAAGTCTGAATTAACACAAATAATTTTTCATCTTTTGAACAAATAAGGACACGGTGAGTGAGTTAGAGTAGAAAGCGTGTATAAAGAAAAGTCCAAAGATGAGGCCACTTGCCCTCAGGTGAACGTGTCGAGTTGTACCATTCAATTCCGTGTGAGAATGTGAAAACCCAAATCAAAACATGCATCAGATATTATTGGCTAAGGACAATTTCAAGTCAAAAAATTGGTAATGTGGTGTCCAAAATTGTTAAGAGTGTTGGTTACGGATCCATATGTGTTGGATGAGATTAACTTAGTGAATCAGAGCCATGTGTTTATGGCTTCTAAGAAACACAAGCTGCTCCATATTCTTCACGCTTGTTTATGCAAAAAATCAAGTTTGTGGTCAAAATTAAGTGATGGGTCTGTTAGATTTTGAGTTGTGGGATAATTTTCTTCTCTCAAAATTTATATAAAAATACAAACCTAGAGAAAAGGATGTTAAAGCTATTTCAACACTCATCATTTTCCTTTAATTTGACAGTGAAAGATATGTTAGTATCAAATTAAAAAAAAATGAGAATGGAAAATAATTTATTTGAAAATTATCTTTCTGTGTGTGTATATATATATATATATATATTTGTCCTTCAAATGTGGTTTACCTGAACTCATGCGTGACTATCATGCCACTAAAAGATGCGTGCACAGATGCATCCAAAGGATAAACCCACTAAGGAATGAATATATATATGGATGTTGAAGTGAAAAAAAATCACATGAACCCTAATTGATACTATTTATCTTCTTAAAATATTATTTCTAATAAATATCTTTCTAAAAGGAAGTCTTTTATTTTGCTAGAGTTTGTTTGGAGCTATGCCTCATAGCATGATTTGCTAGATTTCATCCTCCAGATCATACAATGTTTCTTTTTAAGTATATTCGTTACATTTTTATACGTGGAAAAAGTCTAAATTTTTATAGGTTATAAACATTTCGAATTTTACATTCTAAATTATGATATTTAAAACTAAAAGATGTATTTTAAATTAAGTAATTTAGGAATGTATTATGAATTCTAAAGTCTAAAATATATTTTTATATAAAAAGATATATTATGAATTATATAATTATTACACAATTTAAAACATATTTCTAATTATAGAATATATAATTTTAAAATACATTATTAAGTGTTCAATTCATAATATATTTATAGATTGTATAATCTGAAAATATATTCTAAATTATATAATTTTTAAATTTATGTAATTTAAAATATAATCTAAACAACCATTATATAGATAATATATCTTTTAATATGGAAATGCCTTGATCAAGCTTCCAAATTCTACGATTCAATACATTTTAGACGTTCCAACAATTTCGAAAGACGTATGGGGTGTAAAAAGTAAATGCCTACAGAATATCCAAGAGGAGCCAAGTCTACTTGAAAGTCCAATATTGTAGCATAGGCCTCGGTAACACTTGTGGGACAAATTCTTCCTCCATTCCCATATACTCTTCCTGCACCCCTATAATTTTTTTATTCCATTATTACCCTTCTTGAAATTACACAAATGACCCTCCCTTAATAAAACAACCCTCGTCTCTTTTACCTGCACCACCGTCCGCGAAGCTTCTTCCTTTCATCTTCTCTGCAATACTCCTTTTACGGTGTCATTTTTCAACGTTTGAATTGTGATTCAACGGTAGGAAAGTCATTCCGAAAAGTGTAGAGTGTTTATTGAAGAAAGGAACGTCGGAGAGGTAAGATTTTTGCATTTTGTGGATTTTTCAAACTTTCTTCAATGAGTACCCGGACGAGCCCATCCGGTTAACAATTTTGGAAATTTGAGAATCGGATAGCTCTACGTCCTGTTCGTAAAGTGACAACCGGATGCAGAGTAAGGGGGTGTCATCCGGTTCTCATTTTACAAACCGGATGGCATCCCATCCGGTTGTCTAAATGGGCAAAAAATTGAAAACCGGATGGGTTTTGGGCTACTGTCATCCGGTTGTAATTTTATATTTGAGAACCGGACAACAACTACATCCGGTTCATAAAATGAGAACCGGATGGCATAGAGGGGGGTGCCATCCAGTTCTCATATTACGAACCGGATGTGGTTGCTGTCCGGTTCTCAAAATACAAAATTACCACCGGATGGGTAGTGTGATAATCCCATCCGGTTCGAAAATTGTGAACCGGATGAGGAAGGTTTGCAAACGAATCGGATGGAAGAAGTTTTTGTTGCACTGGCACACCGGAGAGAGCTTGGACGACGAACGACTGTGATTGGACGAAAGGTGACAGTTTGAGAGAAGCTTAGGATTTCTCGAATTGGGAAAAATATAGGATGGGAGAGATGAAGACTAGTTTTGTCTTTTCATATTTAACTGAAGGGTAAAATAGAAAATTCTGCATTGGTATAAAGTGCAGGAAGAGTATATGGGGGTGGAAGAAGAATTTGTCCACTTGTGGTCCTATTTTGGTTTTTGCTTCCTGTTTCCTCATAAATATATATATATATATATATATA
>Ga0123340_1007935_pt1 | contig 10104 bp, 5 predicted proteins | sample SirMexnodulemix_FD_89961 | JGI IMG/M metagenome (GOLD analysis project Ga0123340, IMG submission 89961) | Root nodule microbial communities of legume samples collected from Mexico - Siratro Mexico nodule mix | ecosystem: Host-associated > Plants > Roots > Nodule | place: Mexico: Nepantla...
ATATTGAATTAAAAGAACTAAATTAGAAAAAATTTGATTATAGACTTTTTTCTCGGCAACTAACTAAATATTTTTAATTATATACTTAATCCTGATATTTTGCATTCTTTTTACTAGATGATCAATGTATTTTTAATTCTTTTTAATTAATGATAATAGTTTTACATGCCTACTTAATGATAAAAACTAAGGGAGAGAGAAACAAAGGTTAAAAGAAATGTCAAGTCAAAGAATTAAAAGTTAATTAAACCTATAGAATTATATTAACTAACAAAAACACTTCTGCATCAAATTCATTCTTCCAAGCATTCTTCAGTAAGTAAATTGAACCGTTGAATGAGAATGACGGCGTTTATTTTACCTCCTAACCACGCATCCAAGACTGAACCGTTCGATTTTCATTCAACGGTTCCAATTCTCGAAATGCCAGAGCACACACAATCAGATTCCAATCCTAATTTAGCCGTACCGCAAAAAGTGAAGTGTACTATACTATACTATGAATCAAGCTCGTAGATGTGCGTATATGAGAGTGTTCAAAGAAAACGAACCTCGAAAGCTTGCACATCGTATCCATGGCGAATCGCCGAATGCGCCATCTCCAAGCTGAACTCATCAACGCCAACAAAACCGATCGCCTTCCGAGACGCCATTGCGAAGAACCTTCCGATTGATTTCAGCTCACTTCACAGGAGAAAGAGATGCAAATAAAATCAATAAATAGATAGGTAAAGTGAGGATCGAAGTTAATCGAAACAGAAACGATGAAATTGAGAAATTGCACGAGTTCAGAGAAGGACAGAGTAAGGAAATTACGCCTCTCTGTCATAAGCCTTTTTGTCTTCCCTTTTCGCAAAAAATAAGAGACTCGTGCAGAATGAGCGATCGCAATGACTATAAAGAATGCCCTTCCTGAAACCAATTATTAAAAATATACAACTAATTGATTATAATTGGAGTTTTTTTTTCTTAAATAGTATAGTTTTGCCATCCCACGTGTTGGCACAACTTATTAAATAATTTATATGGATAATTTTTTCAGAATCTATTCATTTATGTCAAGTTTTGGCACAATTATATGATTTAAAAAAAAACGATATTTGGAATTTTCTCATTAATTTTTCTGATTTTATCCTCGATAATGTTCTCTGTGTATTAATGAGTGCAGTGCCAATTATTTAATTTTAACATGTGGTTTTAAATTTAATTTATTATGATAAAACTTAGTTAGGTTTTTCTTTTCATTTTATAGTTTTATTTCATTTACGTTAAATAAAAACATTTATTTAGTACACTTGATATCTTAAAATACCGTTAGAACTCGTCATTAATTTCTTTTATATGACTGACAAAAAAATAGAGTAGTTTGTAGAAAAGAATAATGTTAATATGTAAATATATCAACAAAGCGTTGAATAAAAAAAGATATTTAATATCTTAGAGACATAAATATAAACTTGGTTGCTCTTTTTATCTTTTAGGTATTGCCATTGTTACGATTTTAGTTTTCAAAATGAAGCTAACTATATTTTTTATATTTTAAATGTATATTTTAATCTTTTATATTTCAATTTTTCAATTGAGTATTCCCAATATTAACTTTTTGATTGAGTGATTCCAAGACAATCAATAAAATTTAATTTATAGATAAATAACAATTGCACAGTTTTAATAGATGGAAGACACTCAGGAATAAAATTACATATTTGTGGAGTAAAATATCATAATTACTATATCTGGAGATTAAAAAGTACTATGAAATCCAAAATGTATAAATATAGATTGGTTGGGGAATAATTTGTATTAAAATTTTTAAAATTTTGTAATACTTACTAAAAATATATAAACGAAAAGGAGATGAAAAACAATATTGAAATATTTAAAATTATTTTTACGTAAGGTCCATAAATTTTTTTAATATATTGTATTTTTTTTTTTGTATAAATCGTCCTAAAAATACTCCATTACTTTATAAAGGAATAGTAAATAAATATATTAAATATCTTAAAATATATAAAATGTTTAATTATTATAATTATGAAAAACTTGGAAAGCAATTAAAAATATTTTACGGAAATTCTTATTGTCAGGAAAAAAAAGTAACATTATTTGAAAAAAATTAACATTGTTTGTTCAACTAAGAATAAAGTGAGTTGTAGTCCCACCATTATTTTCCTTACTTGTGATATATTTTTATGATTGTGATATATTTTGATATTTAAACCTCTTAATTTATTATGAGTATTTACACTTCTTAATTTTGAAAGGTTTTTCAAGATTTAAAACTCAAACTAATTTGTTTAGATATATTGCCTTTTAGTTTATCAAAATTTTCAATTGTCAAGAGGATATTACTTGGGATAACTAGGACTAAATAATGATTTTTCCTTACTAAGATCACTTGTAACACAGTTGCTTAAATAAGATGATTATTTAAAATTTTCGCACTCAACATAATTTTGAGAAACTATGCAAAAATTACTTTAATATTAAATTTTTTAAATAAATAATTATATTTTCGTTAAAAAATAATCTCTAGTTTTTCAACTATTATATTTGTAATCAGATTTTAAAATAGATAAAATTTGAAAATAAAATTAGAAAAAAGTAAAAGTAGAAAAATTGAAAATAAAGAGAAAAAACAAAATAAAATAAATAGCAAGCATCCAATCTTTTACAATATTAAAAATAATAATAAATTAGTCAATCCATATATAAACTCACTAAAACAATCTTACACTTTTTATGTATTTCTTCTCACAATATTTATCATTTTAAATAAAATAATTATATATTTTAATATAAACCCATCTGATTTTTTAAATACAAGAGACATTAAAGATTAATCTCCAACTTAATTAGTTTGCAGTAGTGTACAAGGTGTCCTTTTCACTGACTCACTTCCTAGTCATTCAGATATCTAATCTAAATATATAAGATGTCCATGTCCCACATCTATTATTTTCGAAGTGTCACGTACGCCATTACTGGTGTTTAAGAATCTTATAATCTTTGATTAAAAATAAATTTAAAATATATTTACATTTAATATAGATAAAATATTAATTTATGCCAAGAATAAATCAAAACAGTTCGCTAGATATATTATTATACTTTTTTTAACCATTTATAATTATTAGTATCTGCGAGTGTAAGTATAGTTTTCCTGCTTTTTTTTTTTTTAATCCATAAACGACAAAAATGATTATGTTTAATTTATTTATATATATGTGTAATCGTTAAATTATATGTATTTTACTTGTAGCTATTTGTATTTTGTCATCCAACAAAAGACACTATGTGATATCATTTGTTAGAAGAACTCGAAAGAGAAAATACCAAATATCAAATGAGAATAAGATTAGAATCGAATCCAAATAAAAGAAAAAGGATTATTTTCAATCTAAAACTTAATATTAAATAAAAATAAGAATAGAATTGAATCCACATAAAAAAAATAACTTTATATTTTTTCAAATATTAAATTCTGAATACACAACTCAAAATATTAAATATAATTACTTCGATTAAAATAAAAGGTATCCATTTTAAACCAATAAACGGATAACATCTTGGAGGAATTAAAGGCTAATTAAGTGTTAATAAGAACTATTGGGATAAACTGTTACCAATAAAAACTACAATCATATGAGACGTGTACGGGTTATATAGTTTTAGATTTTATAATATTGGATCTTTTATGAAAGATAGTTGAGTTGTATTTTGAATTGGTTCCACACAATCCAGTATTTTACTTTTTGTTAAAAATTATTTTTCTAAATAATTTATTGGTAGTAAATCTTATTTTAATAAATGTATGTATTTATTAAGACAAGGAAGGAATGACATATACGCAGTGTTTTTTCTTCAGACCCCTCGTGTACTGATGCAACCATCAAAGAATATTTCATCCTGTTTGCTAAAATTCTAGATCTAACTTTCTTTTTAAATGTGATCTGTCTGCAAAAGAAAAGCAAAAATTAATTAATTAATTAAAAAACACTTACAAGTAAATTGAAAGACAACAAATTTGACACACAATTTTATTATTCATATCGTATCTATGTAACATATATTAATAATTAATATTAAAGACAAAAATAAATAACTTAAAAGTTTGAGAATGAAAGACAATTCCTACAAAAACTATAAAATAAAAATAATGCTAATAAAACTTAAATAATATTATGATATAATAAACACATTTCAATCTTTTTTCTAAATTTAACTAATACTTTTATTAATTATTCGATAAAAATTAAATAAAGAAGAACAACTGTAAATATTCAATTTCCTCGGGTTAAAAAAATAAAATTACACCGTTTACACCTCTTTTTCCTATTTATCAATTTCTAGTTGAAATTACTATTGGTACCCTGTTTTACTTTTTATCACCAAGTAAATTCTACTACATGCATTGTTCGTCCTATCTCCAGTTTTTAGGGCAGACCCATAATCTTTCCATTTTTCTGTTTTTATTTTTTTTGTTTTTTTTTTATTCTTTATTTAAAAAAATAGAAACAGAATTTTAATAGAACAGAATGTAGTTGAAACAAAATTCTAAGATTTCGTTACATGGTTGTTTGATAATGTATCAAACGCAATCGCCTTAGAGGAATTGAAGGAGTTACGGAAAAAACAGATACGCATACACACTTATCAGCATTACAGAAGCAGAGGGAGAGCAAAGAAGAAGATACAGAGAATTTCAGAGAAAAAATCTCAAGAAAGAAGTTTGTGAATTGTTGAATTTTTAGTTTGATTATTGATAGTAACGCACTCTTTGCTATTTATTGAAGTTTATTGTAGATTATAAATTCACGAGGGAGATTAAATAAATATGTTAAACGCATGAAAAATTGTTGTTCCTAATAAGCTTAAGTCAATACTAGGTTATCACAGTACTTAGAAAAAGTATAAAATTTTATTATGTTTAGGAATCACACTTATTTTAAAACATTGGTTCTCTCTTCTGATTTAAGATCTGTGTTTTATGTTGTTAATTTTATATTACTTTTATGCATTGTATTATAATTGTGTTATGGTTATGATTTAAAAATTTGTCCGCTCTATTGTATCATATCCATGTCGCATGCCATATTATTCATGCTTCCTAACAGCATTGTTGTGTGAGAGAGTTGAAGAAGAGAGAATGGGCTTATGGAGAAAGGAGGTAACAGAAGAAGCAAAAAAACAGCTATGGCTGGCAGCGCCTGTGATATTTGTGTCAGTGTCTCAGTTCAGTTTACAGATGATATCTGTCATGTTTGTAGGCCATTTGAGTGAGTTGTTTCTGGCTTCTGTGTCTTTGTCCACTTCAATGGTCAATACTACTGGTTTCAATGTCATGGTAAGTTCACACCATTTTGTGTTAAAAATCAAACATTATTATGCAGTTTTTTTTTTTTTTTTGCTTCTGATTTATAATGCTAATCTTTTTGACTGATGTTGATGGTAGATGGGACTGGCAAGTGCACTGGACACATTTTGTGGTCAATCATATGGAGCACAGCAGTATCACATGCTTGGTGTGCACACTCAAGGAGCCATGCTGGTTCTCATCCTTGTCAGTATACCTGTGTCCATTATTTGGGTATACTTAGAGCCTATTCTAGTTCTTCTTCATCAAAACAAAGAAGTTGCAGCACTAGCTCAACTATATGCCAGATATTTGATCCCAAGTCTTTCAGCCAATGCTCTTCTTCGCTGCATTACTAAGTTCCTACAAACCCAAAAAAATTGTCTTTCCTATGGTGCTAGCCAGTGGCCTTACTAGCTTGCTTCACTTGCTTCTCTGTTGGGCTTTCATTCTACAATTGGAGTTGGGTATCAAAGGATCTGCCATTGCAATTTGCATTTCAAATTGGTTTAATACCATAATCCTTGCACTTTACATTAAATTCTCCCCTTCATGCAAAGCAACTTGGACTGGTTTCTCTATGGAATCATGCATAACATCCCAAAATTTGTCAGACTTGCTTTTCCCTCAGCACTCATGGTGTGGTATGATATTGTTTTCTGAACCACAACTTTCTTTCCTAGAATATAACAACTTCCATTGCAACCAACATAGTTAATGAGTACATTTTCATCTTGCATTTTAAAGATACAGGAGTTACTCTAATCCATAGTTTGTCAATATTTTAAATTAATTCTCTTAAAATATGCACACAAATTAATTAGTCCATATATGACATGCTTTTGTTATCAATTTGGTTCTTGAAGCACAAAAACAATATCTCTAATCATCTTAGGATTAAGTTATGTGAATGATAAATAAAGGACTAATGTAATACAAGGTATATTTTTGGAGGATTAAAATGTACATTTATTTTAATCTTGTAAGAACTTGTTTCTTTTCAATGCTGAGATAATCTAATTGCTGCTTCTATTGTATTATTATGTTCCAGCTTAGAATTATGGGCGTTTGAAGTAACTGTGATCTTGGGGGGTGCTCTTGCTAATGCGAAAGTGGAAACTTCAGTTATTTCTATATGGTTAGAGTTTCTGCTAATATCTTAGAGGCTACACTACTGTCTGTTATGGATACTGTATAGAATATGCTATTATATTTTTATCTTTTTTGTTTGAAACCCCACTTTCTTCCCTTCTGAATGACCAACTGTATTTCTTTTTTCATCCCAGTCTTAACACGACTGGTATATTTTGGATGATACCATTTGGAGCTAGTGCTGCGGGAAGGTTAGTCTTTTTTGAAGAACTGCACTGTTTATATTCTATTAGTTAGTTTTCAGAACTTGTTAAAAAATGTGTATGCTATTACCATATGTAATGTAATGATGATTATTGACCATAACAAATCCAATTACATGTTTCCTCTTAAACAGTACAAGGATCTCAAATGAATTAGGGGCTGGTAGTCCAAAAGCTGCATATTTAGCAGTTAAAGTCACCATGTTCCTGGCCTTTTTGGTGGGGCTTTTAGAATTTTCTGTGCTTATGTCGTTACGGAAAGTTTGGGGGCGTGCTTTTACCAATGTGCATGAAGTGCTCACATATATGACTTCCATGATGCCAATTCTTGCAAGTTTTGCCTTTATAGATTCAATTCAAACAGCATTTCAAGGTATTGAATAAATTCATTCAATGATGAGGTTCAAAAATTCCATTTTTCCCTTCCCATGTTGATTGAATGTTAAGGAATTGGATTGAATTGAAACAAAATTTAGAATGTGAACTTTTCTGATTCCTTGGTTGTGAACAGGTGTTGCAAGAGGATGTGGTTGGCAGAAACTTGGAGCCTTTATCAATCTAGGATCTTATTATTTTTTGGCAAAATTTAACTTTAAAAAATTCTTTAAATTTGTAGAAACTAACGTCCTTTTAAGATGTAGTATGTAATGTAAGCACCCCACTATCCTCACTTCAAAATAAAAGAAAAAATATAAATAAAATTTCATTTACCTACCTATATATTAAACAATTACAATTACCCTATATATGTACAAAACTAAATACATGTTTTTTAAAAGATAAAATTTAGAAGAAAATAAAAAACTTAGAAAAAGTATATTGTTATTATTGTTACCAGTAAGACTATTATAGTATTATCATTTGTTAAAGTGTTAATACATAATTACAAAATAATCATAAGTAAACAGGATAAACTAATAATAAGAAAATAATTTGTATAAATCATATTAATCATTTAATAATAATAATAATAATAATAATAATAACCAAATATAATTATTATCTACTAAAAACACTAAAAGTATAAAACAAAAATATTTAAATAGTAGACTATTTTGAGGCACCTGTTTTCATCGTATGATAAAATTATGGTCAAACCATAATTTTATTTATACCATAATCAGTGTAGCTGAGTTGATCATGTTGATGCATTATGTTCAGAATAAAAACTAAATTCATTATTTACACTTTTCATTTATTTATATTAATTATAATTTTTTTAAAATATAATAGGTTTTAGTCATATTTTTTATTAGTCTATTATTATTTTCATTTATAAATAAATAGTTTTTATGTGTGTGCTTTACACAAAAGAGATTGATTTATAATTATTTTTATTTATTTTAATATGATATCAATAGACTAGGTTAGATAAATTTGTTGAACTCGCTATTAGCTGCTATTTTTCCCAACCGTCTCCTCTACTTTTATATATTCAGTGCTGAAGTAGAATATAGAGCTACAGTCTCTCGGCTACCTATAAGCTTATTTGGCTTAAACATTTATTTGGAGAAACCACTCAAATGACACTTATATGTGATAATCAGGCTTATATTAGCTCAAATATTGTCTTTCATGAAATACTAAACATATTGAGATTTTGTCATTTCATTTAAGAGAAAATTATATCTAGAGACATCAAGACTGAATTTGTTAATTCGAATAATCAGTTAACTAATATTTTTACTAAATTTTTACGAAGACCTATAATTAATTATATTTATGAATTTGTTAATTCGAATGATCAATTAGATTATATTTTTACTAAATTTTTTTGACAACATATTATTGATTATATTTGTCGCAAACTTAGTTTATATAATTTATATATATAAGCTTGAAGGAAGTGCCAAATATAATGGACTTAGTCCATATTTTTTTATTAGTCTCTTACTATATTTAGCTATAAATAGACTTCCTTCAAATGTATATTTTACACAAAAAGATTAATTCATTATTATCTTTTTCTTTATCTTTAACACTTTTTAATCAATATCAACATAATAGAAGTAAATATCAAAATGTAATTGTTTGACTTTAATTAAAACATGGAGTCCAAAAATTAAGAAAAAAAATAAATAAATAGACAATTTAAAATAACAAGTATTAAAAATAAAATCACCCCCTTAATACATGAATGTTAGATACAATTGTTCTTATAGTCAATTATTATTATTTCCTACACAACTAAAAGATCGATTATATTAAAGTAATGTGTCAAATTAGTCATTCAATTATAATTTAATTATTTTAGTCTCTACATGCATTATATACTCCAATTTAACTCAAAACACTATCAATATCTTAAGTTATAACAAATTAACTTTGACACAAAAATCATTCAATCTTACACATTTCATTTCATAAATTAAAAATAATATCACGTCAAATATCATTTCATCCATCAACCTAAATGACAATATCATTTAATTTTAATTATGTTCAAAATACACTAATGTATGACATTGTTTACCAACCAAGCCAAAATTATCTTGAACTTTCTAAATCAATTGAAAGGTAATAATCTTAATTTAATTTATCATTAAGCCTAATTATACGCATATGAGAACAATTCTAACTATTCCTTCAAATTACATCTTATAAATTCCTAATTATCATATACTCATATAGAGTCAAGTTCATGCTCAATCGAATAATAAAACTAAATTCAACAATTCAGCCCAATATCTTAATCAAACAATTAAACCAAATCACAATGTTTGATTATTATAAAAAATTTAACGTACTAATTATTCACATCTACTCAATCGTCTATTCCTTTTAAATCCAAGAAGTATGATGCACTCTTTCAACAACTATCAATACTTTCTTGTACTCAACAATTTTGTTCAATATATTATATTCAAAACAATTGTGAATATTTTTTCATAAAATATTAATGACATAGTTGGTAAGTACTCTGTAGCAGGAACATGCAAATCCAAAAAATAAATATGAATATGTTTGGACAAGTCTTTTCATAAAAAAATAGATAAAGTTAGAAATAACTTATGTATAAGATAATTTTTAAAATCTTTCATATAATTTCTTCAATTTTTTAAACTTAATTAATAAAAAAATTAAAGTATATTAATAAAAAACCTAAATTTAATTTAAATATAAATTTTTAAATTAATGTCGGAAGAATTATGTTTATATTAAACTAATAATGAAAACAAACAAATACTTTAATATTTTTAAAATATTAAAAAAATACATATTAAGTGACCCACCTAATTCATTTGACCCAAACTCCCACCCATCTACGAGAATTTAAAAATAAAAAGTGCAAATATATTAAATTTTGAATTTAGTTTTATAACTTATTGATAACATAATATTGACATAACATTATCTAAATAAAACTACTTAATATATTTTCATTAATAA
>Ga0123340_1007936_pt1 | contig 10103 bp, 9 predicted proteins | sample SirMexnodulemix_FD_89961 | JGI IMG/M metagenome (GOLD analysis project Ga0123340, IMG submission 89961) | Root nodule microbial communities of legume samples collected from Mexico - Siratro Mexico nodule mix | ecosystem: Host-associated > Plants > Roots > Nodule | place: Mexico: Nepantla...
CTGAAATCGATTTATTTCACCACTGCACCTTAAATCTTTTATCATTGAGATTCAGAAAATGTTTTCTATTAACTAAACTGTTTTCAGTGTTTTAAATTGACAAAAATCTTTTAAAGTTCAATTCACCCCCCCTCTTGAAATCAGCCAAATATATTTTCATAATAAAATGGAAATTCATCCCGAAACAGTTAATTTTGAAATAATGACTTACGAAATGTCCAATTCTGGAACTCAATCAACAAGTTTCGGAACAAATTATTCTGTAACATATTCTTACCCCAAATCCATTTCGGAACAATTTGTTCTGAAACACTCATATTGACTTACAAAATGTTTAATTTCAGAACTCAATCAACATATTTCAGAATAAGTTGTTTCGTAATTCATTTTCACTTCCAAATTCATATTCCAAAACTGAAAAGACAGAAAGGATAGTGTTGGAATTTTCAAAAATTTTGGAGGTGCCTTAATAAGGCTTGGGGGTGCAGGAAGAAGCAGTCCCTTGCCTAATGAATCCTGTCTCCGGTCTCCCTTCCGGTCTTAGAAGCCGAAGTCTCTTGCTTCTTTCTGGGCCGATGGCACTTTGGGTTTTTCTATTAAGCTTTGATTACCAATTGCACCACCTCAAATATGTATGTGCACATTTTACAGACATAATCCTATCAATTTTAACTTTTCAACTTTTTAACTCCCATCTCACTATTTTAACATTATCACAAACTAATTGTAAAAGAAAAAGCTTAAGGTAATGGATCATGCACTATTGTGCTACAGTTCTGTTCGGATAAACTTATTTTTATTTTACATGTTAATACTTTTGATATGAAATAAATTATTATTTTATTATTATATAATATTATATTAAATAAAACAAGTATCAAATGAATCTAACCAACCGAAAAGTACTATCAGACCATAATTTTTATTTTGCTTTAGTTGTATAGAAGTAGCAGCAGAACGCCTAGGGAGAAGAAAAGTGCATTTAAGAGAAAGTATATAGGTAAAAAAATTCATTGAAACTTGACCAAACAAGAAATATGACATTTCTGTTAATAGCTACCTCACTTAGATGGCTTTTTCCACTTTCAAAAGAAGGATAATAAATGAACAAAAATGTCTTCTGTACATTTTGCCTCAACTATTCTATGTCAGTCTCCTCCAATATGATTTATAGCCTATTCAAACGAGAAGTGAGGTCTAAGAACACATCTTCTCCACAAGGAATTGTGATGCCACCCATTGGATGCTCATACCCGAATTCTTCCTCAGCTTGGCTCAATAATTCTTGAAATAAAGGTTGATTCAAGTATGAAATAGGAATCACAAACCGCTTCATTTTCTCTCCGACATAGACTGCTAGATAGCCTTTGGGGACCTCCACAGCCTTGGAAGCTGCTTTGGTCACAGCAAAAGATGATCTTTTGATACTGGGTAAGCGGAAGCCCATTGAAATGAATTGCACAGAGAACAATACCAAATAATACAAGAGTTGGGGTGTGAAAGAAATGTTTGAATTCTTGGTGACTGGCTTGCATTGCTTGAGAATGTCATTGTGAGTATATATAGATAGATATAAGAGTCTATGTGAAATCGGTTCTCTGATGAACTCAATGGTTGGTGGGGAATTTGATGCTTGAGGGGTCTAGTGAGAGACAAGGGCTAATGAGGTGTCACATGATACTGCCTACATGATTTTGGTGAAGGATTATTTGAGAATTGAGAATCCATGCCAACCTGGTTGCACTTCAGAAAGAGACTTTACAGCCAATAAGCAAATAATTGCATAACCAATATAATGGCCTTCTTCTTATGATCCAGACAGTCTCAAAACATATACTTTCAAGTTAATAAACTACCACTTTCTGATGACTAATACAGTAAAATAATGTGTACTGCAGTGTGGATAGGTATATCTGTTTCACCCTCCATGTAATAAAAGTAGTGCAAAAGGAGCATCCACTATGTAGTCCCTACAACACAGGACTTGAAATGTTGTGTAGACTGTTACTTGTAACTAAAAGATATCAAAATTAAAATTGGATTTCTATTGATTTGCTCTGTTGCTCAGACTAGATGAATATCCAGTAGATAGAACCAATCCAAAGTTTGTGAGCTTTCCCACATTCTTACTATGAATTACTAGTAAATATAGATATTTTGGTTTCTCAAACCACCTAGAGATTTGTTTTTTCAATTTCCACTTGGATGTTATTTCACTAATTAGAATGAGAAATTTAAAATTGTAGTGGAAATATAGTTGACCTTTAACACAAGTAGCTCTCAAATCTGAGAGAGAGAAAAACCGATCATTGAATTTTGGAAATTTAAGGCATGGCTAAAATTTCAGTATGCGTAAATACCTTAATGCATGTAGCTAAATAGCTTGTGTGATTCATATAACTGATCTCACCTACTGGGATAAGGCTTTGTTGTTGTAAAAACCCCATGTCATTGTTCTTGTGGACCTACATAGGCAGAGAAGGCACTTCATGTATGATCTGGGTCAATGCTCTTCAAAAATCTTGATTTCATATGTATAATCTTGAAAGAAAAAAAAGATACATAATTTTGTTCTATAAAAAAAATTATTTTGACTTCTCCCTGAGTATATCATCTTTCTATATGTTCCTAACTCCTAAGAAATATATTCTTGCTCTGCCCTGACAAGTAATCGCATGTTCTCTTCCAGCTTTGAAATTTATTAGTTCAGCCAACTGTAGTTTTTCCTAGATCAAGCAGCCTTATTCAACAAAGTAACAAATGAACATTTTATCTAATGGACAGAAAACACGAAGAAGCCATTTGAATAATGCAATTCATTGTTATAATGCAAGAAAAGAGACAGAGAATACTCTTAATTCGTCATTCTGATAGTTAATTCTATTCTACTGTACAAAATGTGTCTACTAATCTATGTCAGTCTTCAAAAGTGTGAGATTTATATCCCATTCAAGCATGAAGTTATATGCTGGAATACATCTTCGCTGCAAGGAATTGTGAGGCCACCCATGGGATGATTAAATCCAAACTCCTCCTCAGCTTGACTCAACAATTCTCGGAATGAAGGTTGGTTCAAGTATGATAGAGGAATCACAAACCGCTTCATTTTCTCTCCCACATAGACTGCAAAATAGCCCTTTGGCACATCCACCGCTTTTGAAGATGTGTGATTTCCAGCAAATAATGTCCTTCTCATGAGAGGTAAACGAAAACCCATTGCTATACTGATTGTTTTAGAGACTGGAGAAGAGAATGGTCTAAGAAAAGACTTTCAAAGGGTTTGAATGATTTGTGTTGGTCCTAAATTCTCTTAGCAACAAATATATATACATAGATCAAAGGATATGCAAGAAACCATAGGCTACTTGGATTATTGGTGAAAGAGGGCTATGAGTTGGAGTTATGGGACCAATGAGAGACAAAGCATATGGTGTTGTCTTAGAGGACTTTCTACTGATTCAAAGCAACATGTTATAGTAGATAACATAACTCAAGTCCCACCTTCTGGAACAGATTACCCCACTTAAAATAAACCATGTGCATGTGTGAAAAAGAAAACTAATTGATCATGTTGACACTGCTACAAACTTTGTGTGCCTAGAATTTGATGTGCATAAAAGATGTGGTCCATAGTGCCTCATGATCAAGTATTCAATGTTGGTTCTCTTCTTATCTCCAAACGCTGTTTCAGAGCTGCCAATCAGCTATGGTCAAGTCTCAAGGTTTACAGGTTGTTACTTGCCACTTATATATTTTATATATGTTCTTCAAAGAAACATGGGTGATGTCTAAAGCATGTCTAACAATGAAATAGCTACAGCTCAATGAATGAACAAGCATTACATTTCACCATTGCTAATGTATTTAAGTTCAAGTGGGTAAATATGTTGGCCATTATGTCAGAAGGTGGGGTATGGTATACACTCCCATTTATCCTTCTAATCCTTGAAATAAATCTTGAAGACAACACCATGTGATCCCTTGTCCCACAATAGAACTGTTCATAGCGCTGTAAAAATCACTCACGGAGGAATTGGATTGCAGATGTATATATACATTATTTTTTGTGCTCAAGCAACACAATTCATTTACATCCTCAAGCATCAGAATTCAAATATTTCTTTCTCATACAACCCTTTCGACAATACTCAAACATTATTTGTTTGTAGAGCAGAAAATACAACGGGTTTCCACATACCAGGTATCATTAGACAGCCATCATTTTCTGCAGCCAAACCATTATTTCCAGTGTCTTTCTTAAATCAACCTTCTTTTCAAGAATTGCTGAGTCGAGCAGAAGAATAAATTTGGATATGATCATCCAGCTGGCGGTCTTACATTTCCATGCAAGGAGGATGAGTTTATAAGCCTCACTTCTCGCTTGACAGAGCTGTAAATATGTTATAATGGAGCTCGGATAGATTAGTTGAACCAAATTTGTAGAGAAGGAACTTTCTTTTATTATGAATTTTGTTATGCTATAATTTTCCTTGTGCAATCCAACTGAAGTTGGAAATTTTGACTTGAATGAGAATGTTAACACAAGATATTGCAACACCACTTTTTTGCTTTTGATTGTATGTAAGGTCAAGTCTATGCATATGAAATAACTCTTAATGTGAGACATTTGATTTTTTTTTTTCTTGAATACACTCACTCCTCCTGGTCAACAAATTTTGTTCAACGTCAAATTAATAACTATTTTCTACCATTTTGAAAACTGTAATAAATTACTTATTTGTGTTTCATTTATACCAGACTTATTTTCATGCATATTGATATATACAATAAAAGTTACCTATAAACATATGCAATACAATTGTTTCGGATTTAGATTCATGTATCTCTCATTATGGACCGTCACAAATATCATTAGCAATTTTGTCCAACTTATCCAATCAAAAAGATGGCTTTTGATCATGAATCTGAATAATCATTTTAAAAATTCAAGAAAAAGAAAGGTAGATTCCTGTGTGTTCTCGAACATATCAATATAAAGAAGCAAGCACTAATACTACATGCAGATCATCAACACAGGACTCCTGAAGTGATCATTCACCAGATTCATGCACTAGTAAAACTATGATCCTGCAAATCTACCAAAGAAAATAGACAGCATATACCTAACAACTTGAAATAAAAGGATCATGGGAAAGTTTATGAAAGAAACAGAACAAGAATGAGAAACGTGCAACTGTGCTTCTAAGTTTCTGTCTGAGTGAATCTTTTCCATTCTCTAGGAAGGACAACAAACAAGATTGTTAAAATTTACAAATGTCTTACCATGTCTTATGCACAAAGTTGATCATCAAGTTCTATTAGGTTGAATTAGTCATTGACCATGTACATTTCAATCTTCACCTTTATGACCTTTTCAACTTTTAAGCATCTAGGAAGATATCATCTCTAATAGGGATTGTTGTTGCCTCCATTTGATTGTCAAATACAAATTCTTGTTCAACTTCAATCAGCAGGTATTTGAATTGAAGGTTGGTTCAAATATGATATAGGAATCACAAACCTCTTCGATTGGTTTTTTCCTACATAAACTGCTAGAAAGCCCTTTGGGACATCACTGCACCTTTGAAAACCAGGCACAAAGAAATCATTGCAGATCAAGAGAATGATTTGAAAAAGACTTGAATAAGAAGAACTTTATGCTTTCAAAATGCAAAGGATTTGACTCGTTTGTGAGTGCACCATGACTATCTCTATCTATGCATAAACCTAAGGTTTTAGAACTCTTGGATACAAAAATGATTGATTAAGAGTAATCCAAATGGAGTCTGGAGAAAACATAGGCGTGAAGGATCAAAAGGTACTATCAAATATGTATTTTATCAAAGATGAAGAATTAAGTGAAACATATATTGAGAGTTGAGGCAATAATACAGGGAAAACTCGTTCCTCCACCTTACAAGTAGAAGTGTCAAGTGGTTGAGACAAAGCATGGCATGGACAATCAAGCTTATCATGCACATATGTGCATCTTAATCTGCTTTTAAGGTGATTACTCATAAAATAAATTGACAAAGACTCTGCATGAGAGAATTAGATGTTTGCATATAAAAACAATTGAGAACACCATGTGAAAAGAATGAATTTAGGTCAGTTAGCAATACCACAATAAAGAGATCTATATCCACTTGAAGTTGAAAGAATCTGTATGATTGTGGCTTTTTCTTCATGCACCCCATGACTACTACATGCACATCGTACAAACAGCAGAAAGACTAAAATACCCTTCTTTGCTGCACCATGTCTGCACCTCCAACTTTGTTCTACAGTATAATCTTGGAGATGGAGAGAAAGAAGAAGAGAGAGAGTATAATGGTGAGTTTGGTGGGAAGTTTGTTTCATAAAGAATTATATACATTTTTGAAAATCATGTTTCGTACACATATCCCATATGTTCTGAAAAGATTGTTCTAAAAAATTTATTTTAGTAAATATCTTATGTTTTGAAAAACTTGTTCCAAAAAACTTATTTCAAAATACATTTTTTATGTTCTGGAAAGTTTGTTCCAGAAATCCTATTCTAAAAATTTTGTTCCCGAAGTATCTTCTTGAATTTTTGTTTCGAATGCAGAAATGGATATAGATCATCAATGGGGCCCAATGCAGAAATGGCGCTGGCCCGTGATACTTGCCAGCCTAATTTTGTTGCCTGCTCGAGAAAAGTTAAAGAACTTTATTGACTACATGATTCTATTTTGTAGAAAAATCATACAGCAAAAAAATACTACACACTAAAATCAAGTTTTGGTGGTAGATTTTGTTTGTGAGATTATTATGCGAGGGCTAAAGGAGTGGCAATTGAATTATAATGTATTACTCTAAAATGCCAAACTTTGTTTCACGTTCCTTGTCGATTTTGTGTCTTCCATTCCTAATAATGTTCAGCCATTAGAACTCTTTCACAAAGAGAACATAGCCATGGATGAACCGATTAATATACTGTTTATGGTTAACCATAAGTAAAGTATTGTCACATAAAATGTTAAAGTATTTGGCCTCAAAAAATCGGGTCCAGTAGTCCAATAGTGGGAGTATTTCACGTGCGGTGTTGAAAACAACTTTTGTGCAATCACATGGACGATTTGAGTTTTCATTTGAGTGGCTCTATTATTGGAATGCTTTACGAATTCAATGGAGAATGAATAGGTAAAAAGTAGATTGAAGTGAAGCTGAACTACCTAACCAAGCCATTATTCATTTCCCATAACTGTTGTAAAATGTGCATTGTTTAATGTACTTAAAAATCTATTTGTCTAATCAACTTACATAACAAGCACTTTACCCCACCTAATAATTTTCCTTTTACTCTAGTTTTCTTACACGAAACAATGCTTACTTCTACTGTGAAAGTTGTGTTTGATGTGATGGGGTGCATATATTGAAGTTCAAGAGGAAAGTAAACTAAAAGAAGATAAGAGAAGTAATTGTTGCAGTTATGCAACTGCACAAAACAAGTTATTATCCTTAGTTTAGCAAATGAACAAATGTAGCGGGTCTAATGCACGGAACCAAACCAACCTTCTACCAAATAATTGAAACATTTTATTTGGCATTGTTTCCAATAATGACGTAGTGCTCACCCATTAATTATTGAACTTGTTCATTATATTTGTAAACCATGTCAATTATATTTAGATGAGTTAAAATCTTCACAAGTTCATAGATGATAATTTGTAATTAGATAACAGTATTAAAAAAATTATAACATTAATAAATATACACATACAGCTGTTAATAAATTGATGAAAATAATTTCATTTTAATTCTCTATACAATTTGCTTTCAAAGAACAAAATCAAACTCTACAAAGGGTCATTGAATTGAGCCTGATCTAGTTTAGAAATGAAGTTTCTCTGCTTGAATTAGTCCAACATATTAGGTAGGTGAGAATCGGATGATGGTGTTTCATTATAGATTTGACATTGCATCTACTATTTGGGATGGGATTTTAGAAAGTATATATTAAATTGATCAGATTAAGTCAATTTGGACCGAATTAAATAGAGGACTAATTCAGCCTAATCCAAAAATTATGTGAAGCAAGTAGATAGGCCTATCTATGATCAGTTGATCACAACAGAAGCTGTCTAGTGATGACAAGAAATTGCCAGTAAAGAGCATCAGTCTAAATTCAAAGCTCCTTTTAATAGGTATGACCAGTTTTCAACATATTTTCCAATTCATGTTGGCATTTCATGTCAAGAACGTGCTTAGAATAAAAAGGGCCAAGCCATTATTCGTTCAAAGCATGAAACAATAATCAACAAGTAGTACAACTTTCAACTAGTACCACACTTTTTTCTCTGGGTCCAAAATTGAGTGGGTCCTCATGTTCTGGTCTGGATTAGGCACACTCATGTGAAGATACCCCAAGTCCTTCACCTGACATGTTTCTAAACATTCCTCATATCATACTTATCAACCTATTTACTTAGTGCATGCCCTCACCCCTATATATACATGTGTGCTTTTTCTTGTGATACCAATTCCAACCATAAAACATTTTACCTCTTAATATCTTCACACTTTGCTTCATATCTAGCCTTATTCTCCATCATGAAGACTGGTAACAGATTTGTGGGGATAGCTAATGCCAAGCACAAACTTCAGAGAACTCTTTCACAAAGAATCAAAATGGCTTCAGCTGTTGCTGATGTTCCAAAAGGGCACTTGGCAGTGTATGTTGGAGAGAACCATAAGAGGTTTGTGATTCCAATATCTTACCTGAGCCACCCTTTGTTCAGAGACTTGTTGGATTGGGCTGAAGAAGAATTCGGATTCAACCACCCTATGGGTGGTCTCACTATTCCATGCACTGAACATTACTTCATTACTCTAACTTCTTCTCTTAATTGATTAGTTGTTCAAAAACCAGCAATGGTTTCAGCAAATTGACCAATTCAACATTGGCTATGTTGATTTTCCTAGTTGATAGATAGATAGGAGCAATAATATTTGGTCTTGTCCATTCATTTTGTTCTGGAGATTCTCCTTAATCCAATTGCATCCCAAGTGATGTCTTCCAATTTTGTATATATCTCTCTCTCAATTTGAGTTCAATCAAATTTATGTTTCCAAATATTTCTCAAAAAATTTCAGTGCAATGGTTGTCACAAAATATAAACAAAACCAGCTTACACCCTTCTAACATCATGACTCTTTTAAGTGAATTTTAAGTTTAATTTAATTAAAATTTGCGTTTATTTATAAACTACTGAAAAATGTTTTCGCCAATCAATAATTAGAGTTTAGGAAATATTTGTTACATGTTTTGGTATTTAGTTTTGTCTGTCAGTGCTGTTATAAGATTAAGTTGCATAAATTTACTCGTTACTCTTGTATAACCATTAACTATAATATCATTTCCTCATTCATCGCCCAAATTATATCAGAACAGCAATAACATCAATGCACAGTTGACAAAACAATTGTTTTAAAATGAAACTTATTTTATAGATATTTTTTTGGCATTATTAATATGTAATCTAGAGAGGGTAGAGAATATTGCTTTTTTTTATCAAACTTTATTAAGATTCTGTTGTGTATAAAAGAAATTATTAAGGTGAAACTTGAACCCATAACTCCTTTTAGCCCACAATCCCTAATTCATAACTAACATGAATGTCACTAGCCTAACCACTTGGCTTATTTACCAGAAAATATTGCTAAAACTATCAATAGATTAAAAACGATCGAATGATGTGCTTAAATATAAATAAAAATATTATTAAATGAATGTTTTTAAAACTATCAACATATTATAAATGAAGTGAGTACTACAATCCAGCTTTCAATTTCATGAAGAATAAAATCAAATTTTGAGTTAAAATTGAACTTTTCATTCTTCTGGCAAAGAAAAAAAAAGTCATTTATCAGGCTTTAAAACTGAATTTAAAAATTTACAAAAGAAATTAAATTAGTATCATCTAAAGTTCTTAAAAAAAAACACTTGTGCATTGCGCTGGTCCACTAACTAGTAAATTTATTCTTTTTTATAATAATTATTTCAAAAATCCTACCTACCATGATGGATGAATAGCCGAAAGTATAGGATTATTTTGTATTGTATAGTAATGACCATAAAC
>Ga0123340_1007937_pt1 | contig 10102 bp, 10 predicted proteins | sample SirMexnodulemix_FD_89961 | JGI IMG/M metagenome (GOLD analysis project Ga0123340, IMG submission 89961) | Root nodule microbial communities of legume samples collected from Mexico - Siratro Mexico nodule mix | ecosystem: Host-associated > Plants > Roots > Nodule | place: Mexico: Nepantla...
ATTTATAAATTTTCACAAACTTTATTTTCAAATCTTATTATTTTTTCTTTAATTTAAACAATTAAATTTTCTATACATTTTTATTTTAAATTAACTCAAATTTATTTTTTCAAATAAATTCCGTAGTCCAAACATACTCTAATAAAAATGTCACTGTGGATAATAAAGACACCTCAAAGTTGGAGGTGAAATTGATAAAAATAAACTTTTTTTTATATAAAGTATATTTTATTTATGTTTTCGATGTGAATATTTTTGTTGATAGGTAATATGTAAATATTTTTTAAATTTCTTTTCCTTTTAGACCAACATGTAAATAGTTTTCTTTATCCGAATGTTGATGTTTAATATTAAAATGAATTATTATTTATCAGGTGACAGAGGCTGGGATTAATGGTTTAACTATCAATTTTAGTTATTAATATTTTTTCTATTCATTTATTAAATTTTTTTTATATCTTTTCTTTTAATGTACTTAAAAGACCTTTTAATCATTTTAAAAAATATTATCAATTGCATTATATAAAGATAAATGTTTTAGAAAATTTAAAACAGGAATATTATGTAGAATAAAAAATTAATTTGAAGATATTTATTTACTCTTGAGTATATTGACCATAAATTACCAATGATGATAAATTTACAAAAATAGTAGATATAATAATGATTCTAAATATCATGACATATGATAATAACATATAAAATAATACATATAATAATGATGCTTGTACTATCCGGTCACCAGAAAGAGTGGCTGACAACTCCCAATATCCAAATCAGAAGCCATGGCCAACAACTTCACTATCTGGCCATTGGAGGAAGTGACCGACAACCTCCAATAGTCAAGCCAGGAGGTATACAACATCTATTTGGCCTTCAGGATGGTAGGTTCACAACCAAGAACACACATGGGCCGACAAGTATCCAACAACCTCTCACGAATTAGTTTCCGACCAACACCTGTCTTCTAACACAGGAACAAGTTTCATTCAATAAATGGCGCATACCCTCCTGAAATAGGAGTAAACCACACGTCTTCCCCTGACAAGGCATGCAAAAGCAAGATAGCCTCCTGACACAGGATGATACGCCCCCTGAAACAGAGGCTGCACGTCTTCCCCTTCTAGAGGAGCAATGATGATAACACGTACTGGTATAAATAGCAAACAGAAAAAGAGAAAGGAGACTTTGGAACTCAGATCTTATTTAGATAATTGAAACCCTTGAGAGTGAAGTATTAACAACCGGAGAACACCATCGCCCTCAACCTATACACTAGAGACCAGAGCTTTACCTAGGACCGAGATAGTTTGACCCATTGCAAGAACATTTATTGTTCTCGGCCCTTAGGCTTTGTAAGAACAATTGGTGCCCACCGTGGAGTGGCCGACAACTCTCAATATCCAAACCAGGAGGCATGGCCGATAACTCCACTATTCAGCCACCAGAAGGAGTGGTCCACAACTCCCAATACCCAAACCAGGAGATATGGCTGACAACTCCACTACCCGACCACCAAAAGAAGTGGCCGACAACTTTCCATACTTGGAACTCTCAATAATCTCAAGACTACAAGATTCTGGGAGTGTAGTGTACTATTCGGCCACCAGAAAGAGGGGCTGACAACTCCCAATACTTGAAACTCTTAGTAGTCTAAATACTACAAGAGTTTGGGAGAGTAGTGTACTATTGGCCATCAGAAGGAGTGGCCGACAACTCCAAATACCCAAACATGGAGACATGGCTGACAACTCCACTATCTGGTCATCGGAAGGAGTGGGCGACAACTCTTAATATCCAAACCAGGAGGCATGGCCGATAACTCCACTATTCAGCCACCAGAAGGAGTGGCCGACAACTCCCAATACCCAAACTAGGAGACATGACTGACAACTCCACTACCTGACCACTAAAAGGAGTGGCCGACAACTTCCCATACTTGGAACTCTCAGTAGTCTCAAGACTACAAGAGTCTGGGAGAATAGTGTACTATCCGGCCACCAGAAAGATAGGCTAGCAACTCCCACTACTTGAAACTCATAGTAGTCTAAATCCTACAAGAGTCTGGGAGAGTAGTGTAGTATCCGACCATCAGAAGGAGTGGCCGACAAATCCAAATACCCAAACATGGAGACATGGTCGAGAACTCCACTGTTTGGCCACCAGAAGGAGTGGGCGACAACTCTCAATATCCAAACCAGGAGGCATGGCCGATAACTCCACTATCCGGCCACTAGAAGGAGTGTTCGACAACTCCCAATACCCAAACCAGGAGACATGACTGATAACTCCACTATCCGACCACCAAAAGAAGTGGCCGACAACTTCCCATACTTGGAACTCTCAGTAGTCTTAAGACTATAAGAGTTTGGGAGAGTAGTGTACTATCCGTCCACTAGAAAGAGGGGCTAACAACTCCCAATACTTGAAACTCTTAGTAGTCTAAAGACTACAAGAGTTTGGGAGAGTAGTGTACTATCCGGCCACCAGAAGGAGTGGCTGACAACTCCCAATACCCAAACTAGGAGCCATGACTGACAACTCCACTATCTGGCCATTAGAGGAAGTGACCAACAACCCCCAATACTTAAGCCAGGAGGTATACAACATCTACTCGGCCTTCAGGATGGTAGGTTCACAACCAAGAACACACATGGGCTGGCAAGTATCCAACAACCTCTCACGAACAAGTTTCCCACCTCTTTGCATTGGGAACCAACACATGTCTTCTGACACAGGAACAAGTTCCAATAAACGGCGCATACCCTCCTGAAATATGAGTAAACCACACGTCTTCCCTAACAGGTTGTAGGAAAAAGCAATCCCAGTAGCAGAGACTACACGTCTTCCCCTGACAAGGCATGCAAAAGCAAGATAGTCTCCTGACACAGGATGATAGGCCCCCTGAAACACCCTGAAACAGAGGTTGCACGTCTTCCCCTTCTAGAAGAACAATGATAACACGTATTGGTATAAATAGCAAACAGAAAAAGAGAAAGGGAACTTCGGAACTCAGATCTTATTTAGATAATTGAAACCCTTGAGAGCGAAGTACTAACAACCGGAGAACATCATCGCCCTCAACCCATACACTAGAGATCAGAGCTTTACCTAGAACCGAGATAGTTGACCCATTGCAGCCTTGTTCTTACCCTTTAGGCTCCGCAAGAACATTTATTGTTCTCGGCCCTTAGGCTCTGTAAGAACAATTCTAAATATCATATTAACATGCACACCACACAAATACTAAATGTTATCAAATTGCATTAGAGTGTTTTTAGTTATATCATCAAGGGTTGGTGAGCCAACTTGATTCACCATGGCTTTAGCCTAGGTGAGCTAAGTTATGAGTAGATCGAGTTCCATTTTGACATGGATCAAAATTTACAACTTTTTTCAGTTCAACCGACTCAAACAAATGATGGATTGAATTAGATCAGAAGCTTTGACCCACTTTGACAACTCAAAATTTTTATGTAGACCAAAGGTGGAGTAAAAAGAAATTTGCTATTGTTTGTGACGTAATGATAAATTAGTGTAAATATAAATATAAATACAAACTAGTTATCACGTTTCTTAGAAAAAAATAACTTATTTATTTTTTAATTAATTACAATAAGTAAAATATTTTTTTAAACCATCTTTTCTATTATAAAATAATTATGATGGAGTTTCGAAGTTAATATGAAATTGTGATAAGTAATTAAGGATTTTCATTATATTTTAACTTCCCGTAAATTTCTATAATTATTGTAACTAAACTCATAACTTTTTCTTCATATAACATTCAAATAAATATTCATGTTATAACTCTATAATTGGAACTCAATTATTATTCATATAATACTTAAATAATTTTTGTTGTTGTTTTAATCACTATTTTTTTCATGCTAAATACTCGTGGGCCAAGAATTACACATAAATCTTCTTCAAGCTCTTTCTTCGAATCTTCTTTTAGCCTTCTTAATTCCTTAAGTTATAGTTTACCATGTCTATTATTGACAGAACCACTAACACTTCCTCCACTTAATGTCAAACAAGATGGTCTTCAAAGAAAGTTGAATAGGAGGTATAAGCTTTGAATTTCCCTGACATGATTCTAGTATAGTAGATAATGATGTTGGAACATCTAACTTGAAAATATCATTATTGAAATAAAAAATACTAAGTTTTCTCTAAATTTTGCGATATAGACTATAATTTATGTCGATTCTTAGAAAACACATGTATATTTTATTTAATCTTGAATAATTTTATGTACAAAATGAAAATTAGAGGTTAAGGAATTAAGAAAGGTAAAACACAAATGGAATCATAATTAAAATATGAAACATATAAAAAACGAAAATCAAGAGAAGATAAAAGGTTAATTTACAAATTCAAGAACCAAATAATTCTTCTTATCAGAGTTCTCTAAATATTCATATCCAAATTTGAAAAATTAATTGATTCAATTGGTTAATTAAATCGATTCTACGAATCAAATAAAAATATCATTTAATCTAATTTGTATCTACTCATCAAATCAAGATTTAGTTTATTTTTAATTTGATTTCTAAAATCAGAAACACAAATTGTAATCACAAAGAACTAAACCGAATTTAAAGAAGAAAATAACAAACTCAAAGCATTCAATGATCGGTGAAAACCTCAATTTATCTTGTTTGATCTTGCTTCTATGAATCAATCCTCAAAAATTAGTTCTCCACTGATGTAGAATAGAAAACACATATGAGAGAAGAAAATGAAAATGAAATTTCAAAGATTGAGAGAAAAGAGAGAAAAGGAGAAGAAGAGACAATTCCTAAAATTGTAAAACTAAAAAAATGAATTATGTTTATTAGTTTATAGCACATTTAGGCTATATATATGTTGTGAAACATGAAGTAAACATGGGCTGAAATGTGGGCTCTAATTAGGTTCATAAGCCTAATTACAAAAGTCTAAACTAAAATAAGGAGAATTGAATCTGCCTGGGTTCTTTACTAAAATTTGGCAAATCTATCCCAACCTCTCAAAATCATAGAAAATAGCAGACAAATCCAAATCCAACAAAACATATGTCCATTTTGAAGCCTTAGAAAATAGAATCCAATGTAATTGGAATCAACCAAAACTAATATCTATAAACTAGTTATGGTCAAAATAGTGAGCAAATGTTAGATGAACAAAAAATACAAAACTAAAGAAAATATGTATTGAACCTAATTTATTATTAGTAAAAGGAAATGAGTTAAAAATTGTATGCACAAAATATGTGTCATTGTGCCATTAGAATTGGAGTTGAATAAAGTCGGGACTCTTCTCACATAAAATTAGACTAGATCATCTAGTCAACAAGCAAAACGAAAACACAACAAATTTTATACTAGCTCACCCAAACTCACGAGCTTGTAGGAATAATTAGCTCTAAAAGGTGGGGGAGGAGAGGGGTTGAATGGAGCCAAGGATCAATTCACAATAGAAAGAACAATCAAGTAGACCATCTAATAGAAAAATGAAAAGCACAACACGTGAGGTTTTATACTAGTTCATCCCAATTCTTAGGCTACGTCTATTTCTCTCTTAAGCAAATTGCTTAAGAGGTTCTACTAAACAAATAAAAGTTTACATAAAGTACACAAACCCTTGTAGGTTATCACGAGTACACAAACTTTTCTAGGTTATATCAGTTCTAATCTCCCTCTAAGACTAAGACAACTCAAGATATGAAAGAAAAACTCTCAAAGAGAGCACAACTAAAACTCTCAAGGGTTTGCTTTACTATAATGAAGGACTACAAAGTTTTTCACACAACCCAGTTATTAGACGCTTTATAAGCAATAGATTTAGCACACTCAATTTATCTCTATTTTTGTATAAATGTTCATGTTTGTTCGTATTCGTTATTGTTCTTCATCTTCAAAACCTTTATATAACTTCTTGGAGAAGACCGTTTGAGTGCTTGGAGCAATAAGACCTCCTGGAAATGATTAAAATGTCCATGCTTTATTAAAGACTACCATTCTTCTTCCCCGCCACCCACGACCAACGACGATGAACAGTGAAGCAGCCTCCGTGTTTTCTCTCAAAATACGTCTTTTATAGTGCCATTTATGAAGGTTTCGAGGGTGATTGAACGGTAGGGAAGACTTTCCAACCATTGTGTAGTGTTTGAAAGCGGCAAGAAATGACGGGGAGGTAAGATTTTTGATTTTGGTTGATTTTTAAAATTTCTGGTAGGGCACCCGGATGAAGCCATCTGGTTCTCATTTTTTTGAAATTTGAGAACGGGACAGCCAGACGTCCTGTTCATAAAATGTGAACCGGATGCACTGGAGGCGGGGATCGATCCGGTGTGTAAGTTGTGAACTGGACACCACCCTGTCCGGTTGTCAAGAGGAAATAAATTTGCAAACTGGATGAGGTTCACCCACTGCCCATCCAGTTTGCAAATTTCTTAACGTTTTGTGAACCGGACGGGGTTACATTCGATTCACATTTTGGATTTTTACTTTTATTTTTTGATGAGTTGTTGGAATGTTATGTTACAGATATTGATAGTCTTTATATAAATTCAGAGGAAGTAAATAAGGTGTCTTATATAAATGATGAACATGAAAATGGTTCCTTGGTTCGGAAAGAAGATTGCATTCTTGATTTTACAACTGATAAGGTAAAATGAATTGTTTTTGTTTATGTTTATGAAATGTAAATTAATTACATACGAATGTGATATACTGTGTAGGTGTTTGGTACCCGAGATGAATTATTTAAATGGATTTGCAAGGTTACATTTAGACTTTGCTTTGTTGTTGTTATACTCAGATCAGACAAAGCAACTAGAGCACAAGGTAGGAATACCTATGTCTTGTTGGGATGTGAAAGAAGTGGAAAATATAGAAAGTATATAACAGATTTAGAGGTGAGTACAACCGGCACAAGGAGGTGTGATTGTTCATTCAGATTGCATGGCAAATTAATAAAAGATGGAGAAGGTTGGGTTTTGAAAGTCATATGTGGGTTGTATAACCATGAATTTGCTAATACATTGGTTGGTCACCCTTATGCTGGTAGGTTGCGACCTGATGAACACGCTTTAGTTGTGGATATGACAAAGAGTCGAGTTAAATCAAAGAACATATTGCTTACACTTAAAGAGAAGAATGAAGACAATGTGACGACAGTGAAATATTTGTATAATACCAGATATACATAGAAGAGATCGATTAGATGATCAAGAACTGAAATGCAGTAGTTGATGATGTTGTTGAAGCGTGACAACTATATTCATTGGCATAGATGTCACGAGTCCTCCCGAGTTGTAAGTGATATCTTTTGGACTCATCCTGATTCTTTGAAGTTGTTAAACACATTTAGTAATGTATTTTTGATGGATAACACCTACAAGACAAATAAGTATAGGCTTCCACTGCTTGAAATTGTAGGTGTTACATCCACAAGCTTAACTTTCTCAGCTGCCTTTGTTTTGATGTCTAATGAACGTGAAAACAATTTCACTTGGGTTTTACAAAGATTACGAGGGTTGTTTTTTAGAGGAGATGTATACTCTATAGTTATTGTTAGTGATAGGGACCTAACTTTGATGAGTGTCATTAAAGTTGTTTTTCCAGAAGCTTATAACTCACTGTGTAGGTTCCACATAAATAAGATTGTAAAGGCCAAGTGTAAAACGCTTGTTCATCCAAGGGAGACATGAGATGTTGTTATGAAAGCATGGACAATTGTGATAGATTGTAATGATTGTGAAGTATTTCCTAAATGTGTTAAAGGATTTGAAAGTGCTTGTTTGGCATGGCCCATGTTTTTGGAATATGTGCTAAAGACCTGGATTAAACCTCATAGGGAAAACTTTGTCAGTACTTGGACAAATAAGGTCATGTGTATGGGTAATACTACATCAAATATGTATGGTGTTATATTTTATGTGTATTTATATGTTAATGAGAGTTTTGTTATTTGAATTAATTTTGTGTGTTGTATGCAGGGTTGAACAAGCTCATGGGAATTTGAAGTGTATCTTGCAAACTAGCATGGGTGATTTGTGTACATGTTGGGATGCAATTAACAATCTCCTTGTCCTCCAACATAATGAGATTAAGGCCTCGTTCTAGATGAGTCTATATGTTGTTACCCACACTTTCAATAGCTCATTATACATATGTGCTAAACCAGCTGCTCCCGAGGCATAACCACTACACATCGCAAGGTCCCAAAATAGTGGCAAATAAGAAATAAAGACAGATGTGGCACTTTTATCAAAAAAAATTATGCATCCAATTAGATGCAACAAATAAGCCCTCGCAACAAACTCTCTCATTCTCACAACATGTGTTGTAGTGATCTCTCAACCAGTTGAGGAGCACAACATTGCCACAACCATGACGCAAAGCGGCATTCGCAGGACCATGAGGAATGGCTAATAGTTCCAACATCACAGGAACGACTCCACTGTTGTCTAACCTATGAAACATTAGAAACTGTCCCATAATAAGTAGGTGGAGTAGACTTTACATGTCATCCAAAGTGATGGACCAAAAGGCATATGGATGTATTTGTGTCCCGATGCCACCTCTAAACAAATCCGCACATGAGGCCCTTGTCCGCTATCACATAATACATAGTGCATAGAGGCAACAATCCGCTATTCACAATCAATGCAAACACCTCAGCACAAGGAAGATCAAAGTTGTTAACTTTTCTCCCATAAGAGACTAATTTTAGGACTCCACGGTCCTAAACAAAAAACAACAAATGATATCAAAAAATTCATATATTAAACACAAAATAAACACAACAAGTTATAACATAATCTTACCTCACCCTCCCACAATTTCAACGCCACATAGTGATTATAACTTATCAAAAGAGACATATCAGATGGTCCTCCAGGAAAACGTACCACCTCATCAGCATCACCACCACTAATACGAGGAGCTTCACCACCAACAGGAGGAGCATCACCACCAACAAGAAGAGCACTAGATGAAGCACCCCGATCTCCTCTACGAACTGATGTTGTAGGCCTTTTCCGGCCTTCAGGCTGGGAACCAGGTCCTTTAGTCCTCACCATATCTGTCTAAATGCACAAAGTTACTGTTAGTTTAAAAAAAAATTAAAAATGTGAATTGGATGACCATGCCATTGGGTTGTCATTTGCAAAAAAAATGATAACCGGATGACACCCCATCCGGTTCACATTTGGAAAAAAATGTAAACCGGATGAGCATGTCATCCGGTTGTCATTTAAACAAAATGACAACCGGATGACATACTCATCTGGTTTACATTTTTTTCCAAATTGGAACCGGGTGGGAGTGCCATCCGGATGTCATTTCCAAAACAAAATGACAACTGGATGGCATGCTCATCCAGTTTACATTTTTTCCAAATGTGAATCGGATGGGGGTGTCATTCGGTTGTCAAACTCCCAAATCGAAAAACTCCCCATTCATTGTCGACAACCCCCCAAACACTAAATCAACTATTCTAATCAACAATACTACTCACAAATTGTTAATAAAACATAAAAAAATTGCTTACCTATGGCTTATTTGAAGGTTTAATTAAAAATTTGGGAAAAAAGAACGAAATGGACGCGCAGACGCATAACTTCTTCATTTTTTAGATTCGTCTCTACACAGATGGCTTTTGTAGAGGTTGAACCGGATGGAGGTGAACGACTGAATTGGATGAACCCAAAGTAAAGGAGAGCACACAAAGTTTGGAATGGTAAAAATGAATTGGATGAAGAGTTAGGATTAAGGAGAGAACTAGATAAGGGGGTGAATGGAGTGTAAGGTATTTTTGACTTTGCACTTTTCACTTAGGGTAGAGTAGTAATTTGATGTTGAGTATGGAGGTGCAGGAAGAGGGTACGGAGGTGCACAAAGAATTAAAAGCCCAAACAGAGCAGGCCAACAAAAGGCCAGTAAACATCATATGCATTCTCCGTCAGCGGTGGTGGCAAGCTGAGTGACGGAGTGGAAAAATGGATCGGAGCTCTTACCGGTCGGGAATGCGAGAATCCCATTCTAAACCCGACATATACTCAACCTTCGTGGTTCACGACGACGAAGACGATGCCGACGACGGCGTAGAG
>Ga0123340_1007940_pt1 | contig 10101 bp, 2 predicted proteins | sample SirMexnodulemix_FD_89961 | JGI IMG/M metagenome (GOLD analysis project Ga0123340, IMG submission 89961) | Root nodule microbial communities of legume samples collected from Mexico - Siratro Mexico nodule mix | ecosystem: Host-associated > Plants > Roots > Nodule | place: Mexico: Nepantla...
AAGTAATATAATTTTAAAGATATCATTTATAATTCTTTTTATTAAATAATTTTATTTCTATGAATAATTAGTTAAAATATATATAATTTTGTAAAGATTATAAATAAAGAGATATTATTTAATTATTTATTTTATTAAAAAAATATTTTATTTATTAAAGGATAAAATTATTTGATTAAAAGATGAAAAAAATGTCCTTAATAATTAATCTTTATACAATGGTATAAATGATAATGATTTATTACTTAATAAGATAAAAACCTCTTCGTAATAACAATCTAACAATGCTTTTATTAGTCTTATTGTTAATTTTATTAAAAATAAACAAAAAAAATTCGAAGAATACTATAATATAATTTTGATTTAAATATGGTTATAGTTATTGATAAATTATTATATTTCACTTTTTTGTCTCAATTTTTTTTAAATATTCACCCTGATGAAATTTTATTTTGTTTTTGAGTTTAGAGAGTATTTTGAGCACTAGTTTTTTTTTATCATAAAAAAATAAAAATTATTGTGAACAAAGAATATTTTTCAGGAATTGAACATAAAGCGACATAATTTAGTAATTTATTAGAGATCACAATATGCTTAATTGTAAATTTTTTTTCAAAAATTTTCTTAAAAATTAAATTAACTTTTATATATGTTATAGTCAAAAGAATTTTGATATAGTGTTTATGTTTTTTATTTTTATGAAAATTGGGGTGTTAAAAAATAAATAAAAAATACCAGGTTAGCCGAATGGACCCAGTTTTTTTTTCTTTTTTTTAGGAAAAATCTTAATTAAAAGTCAATAGACAGAAATAAGCATAGTAAAATTCACAAACATAATTTCCAAAAACAAGATACCCAAAATGTGGATATGGATCTCAGCTCTAAATCACTTTATAGCATACAAGAGTAATTCAGATTTCAGAAAGGGAATCCTCTCCTACTGCACTTCTTTGATGACTCACCTAATCTCTTAACCTCTTTTGTCCTTCTATAGAAATCCATCAATTCATTGGCAACGTCCTCCCCATGACATTTGACAAACAAGTTCAAAAATCTCTTCTCTGACATCCTAAGTAGACTAACTATTGTTGGTCCTATGATCTGCCACTTTGAATCCATATCTTGAATCTTCAATGCTAGCAGAACTCTTGGCTTCAGAACAGTATCCACATTGGCATACAATAGATGCGGCTGCTTCAGAACCATCTTAGCATCAAGCTTCATTGTGCCCAAAATGAAAGTCATGTTCCTCTGAACCTTGTCTGTGGATAATGTCAAAACATTAGGAGACCTCCCCACAAGACCAAATATCTCTTCTTCAGAAAACCCAAACTTTTCCAAATTCGCCACCTTCTCCCGGATAGTTTCCACGCGAGAGATTCCAATTAAAGTCACTACATATTTATACATCTTTGAATCCTTAGTAAGCCCAGTCTTGCTTAAATATTCCAGCTTCTCAGCATCAAAGGAAGTCCTTGAAATAACCGTGGGCCGCAAAAGCAGCATCTGAATCAAGTCCCCTTTCTTAACACCCAACTTCTCATAGAGCTCAACTGTGGCCTTAACATTAAAGCGACCATCTGATAGCAGCAATGAAGGGTTCCTTACAATGGCCTTCTGAAGCACTTCCCTGGACTCAAACAATGATGTAAGATGTTCAATCCTCTCCTCTAAATGAGAGTTAATCCGAGACCGGAAAAACCGTGGTCTACAATTGACAATCTTCACAAGTTCAGAAGCACGCAAGCCCAAATCACTAAGCAGGCAGAGTTTAGATTGCACCTGCGCGGGATCAGCATTGCGCAACGAGGGACAGCGCGAGAATATTCTCACCAAATCATGATCACTGCAACCCCATTTGGTCAAAAGTTCAGTAGCATCACTCCATTTGCTTTTATCATCTTCAACTTCAACCTTGGTTTGGGTGACGCAAATGGTCGAACAGGTGGTGGAAGTGAACACTCGCAGAGCTTTTATAACTGCTGAGTGTGGAAAAGGCTGAGAAATATTCGACCCAATTGCGAGAAACCGAAGCATGAGACTAAGACGTTGAAAAATTTGAAGACGAGGAACAATGACAGGGCTGAAATTGTGGGTTTTCCTTAATTTTTTCGATTTTACTTTAATCTTCTCCACAATCTCTGTACCACTCTCCTCATTTTTTTTCTACTCCAAGTTCATCAACCCCATGCCCAAACCCAAACCTCCCTCTGCCGCGATATAGCATCCCGATTTAGATTTACAACTGACCCAGCAATGTAGTATCAGCACATTACAAGGCAAACACAGCTACCTAAACCTTTTTAAAACACTTCCAAATAACGAAACATAACCTTATTCTTATCAAAAACCAAAAAAACGAAACAGTTAAAAAGCACTAGGAAGACCTTAATCCAAATGAAAACCAAAACCTCAGAGTGGTCGTGAACGCGGATGAAGTGGACGATGAGGGAGGTAGCAGAGATACACCACTGGTTCAGAATCAGGGCGGAACACAAAGAGAGTTTCAAAGCGTGAGTCGTTCATATTATATCCCGTGCTACTTTAACACCCCATTTTGCATCTCTGCACCACGTTTTTTTGAGAAAAGTTTGGGCCCATTCGGTTAGCCCTTTACACCTCCCTTTTTTCATATGTGCACCGCGTTTTAAAAGAAAGTCTGGACTCATTCTACTGGCGCAACTATTTCGCTACTTGTCCTCCCATTTTTGTTTATACACCCACTGGCTTTTTATTTTTTTAATAAAAATAAATAATAATAATAAAATAAATAATTTTAAATTCTTTTAAAATTTCTAAAAACAATATTAATGGCATCCTTTTCTATTCAACAACTTTTCCAAGAAACTAAAAACACACTTTTCTCCAAAACAAAAGTCACGCAAATCAAGAATATTAATCTAAAATAAAATAGTAAAATTTTAAAAATATAAAAATTTAAAAAATAAAAAACATCAACACAGTAACAAATAATTATTTCTTAAAAAACTATATAAACATATGGAAGGTAAGGTCACTCAAAATAAAAAAAAAAATCAAAAATAATTTAAAAAAATAAACATTCTAAAAAATTACCTTTATATGTTAATATCTTTATTGTACGATTTCCAACTCTGTTTTTTCATGAAGTTCCTCGTTCCATCGTGACTCCAATTATCACAATTATTATTAATTTAATAAAAGAACTATATTAACTCATTTTAAAAAAAGTTAAACTAAATTAAAAACTTTCAAAATAGTGGGTTAAAGTAAGGAAAAATGTAATAATAAAACTAAAATGACTATTTAATCTTAATTTTTTTAAATGAATATATATAAGATAATTATTCATTTTTATTGAAATATTAATTTTTATTGAAGAATAGTGCTATTAGAATCAGATGTGAGTTGAAGCTATAATTTAAATAAAAATAAATAAAAAAAGTATCATATAAGAAAAGATCAATTATTTCACTTTCATCTTCTTCCCTCTCATATTTGTTCTGTTAATCAAATCACTTGTTACTCTTGCACTTTTTCTTTACTAGAAACATAATTTTCAAATTAATTCTTATCAACTTTCACCAAACATAATCGGCATCGTTTCACAAATAAGCTTCTTCTTAGTTGCAAGTTTTCTGACTCAGTATGTGAAGGACACATACCAAACTTCAACATATATTCAAATTCTTTACAAATAAGTTAATTGCGTTTAAGAATACGAGCAAAGTATACAGCAAGAAAACTTGTAAATTTTTAATAGAAATAAAAAAAATATACAAACATAATTCTTCCTTTCCTATTGAGGTTTCTATACTTTTTTTTTTTCATTTCGTTTTAAACAAGTAAAACTTATATTTCTACTTTTCTACGTAGATTAAATTGATCAATTTGGTTTTTGTTATTTAAGTATTTTTAATGATATGATGTTGCTGTTAATTTCATATCTTTTTAACTTTAACTTATAGATTAATTAGTTACTTTTTTCTGTGATGTTCTTTAAGCATAGTTTGTTGATTAATTTATTTTTTTCCTTTTTTAAGAATGGGTTAAGAGAGAGTAAACACGAAAGGAAAAAGTTAATTGAAGAGAGGAAGTTGAAAATGGAAAAATCAAAGTAATAATCGTGTTGAAAATATTAAATAATAAAATATCTAACAACTTAGACAATTTTTTTTAGAAAAATTTAATTAAAAATATCTAAATTTATAAGGTACTAAAACTTAATTAAATTTTTATTCTTCAATAGATTTTATGAATCTTCTTCTATATGTATATAAGTAGATTTACTTTTCACTTGTAATAATACATGTTGAAAGTACATAAAAGTTGATTAAGTTTTTGTTTGTTTTTGAAGCTTAACAGCTTAAAAAAATATGAATAAAAGTTGGCACGTGAAGGATACATTCAACGGTTACTAATCCCTATTTGAATACGCGTTGGGGCGTGTTTGGATTAGGCTCCACCTATTTTTTCAATCATCTAGCAAATGCTGGAAAAGGTCTTCATGTTCCTACCCATTCTTGTCTTCACCTTCTTTGTCTATATTCTAACTTCTATTTTTCCAATCTCCTTTTTCTCCAACATTTTTTTCCTATACTATCATGATCCCTATTAATCTGTACATGACATATAATTGAATGTTATTAACTTTTATCATAAATTTAAAAATTAACTAGATGTATTGGTTGCGACCATAGAAGGATCATAGTTCTAAACCACCCAATAATTTCTTGTTTTAGCTGCTATAAACACAATAATTGAGTGAGTTTTACAATAGGAGTTTGAACTAGCAGAAGCTAGAGGACTAAAAATAATATTACACCTTGTGACAATTTCATCAAACAGCTGGCTTTTTCTACATGTAGAAGGTAATTAGATTTGTTTAACATGTATTTCTTGGCTAGTTTTTTCTGCAAACTTAAATAGAATAATAGTATGGAAAGAAGAGGAAACTTCTACACAAGTGAGCTGCACCAAAATGTGAAGATTTACTACAATGATGCAGAAGTCAAAAAGAAAAGACAAAACAAATATTTGATGTGTAAAAGTATCACAACATGTCAAATGTGGACACCAACAAAATTGTTCCTGTGAATCCATTCCAACGGGTGTGAACACCACTTTCAAGGTACTACATATCACATACCCTTCTTCTGTCTTCAAATACACTTCTCAACCTGCTGCTTCTGAAGTTGAGACTTGGCATTTTCTTCTATTTCTCTATTTCAGGTGTGTCTTTGCTTCTGAGAGTGCACTCTTAACCAAAATAAGGTGAGAACTTTATAGTTGGTTCATGCATTGAAAGGCATTTCCTGCATTGAGTTCATTACTCTTACTCCATGGTCTACTTGTAATCAGAGTTTTTTTTTCTCTTCTTTTTTCCTTGAGTCAATTCTTGAATGTTTCTTGTGTGAGCATCATTAAGTTGGCTTTGTTCTCCTTTCCATAGTTTGTAAGATCAGCATCTTTGTTTGGTGGTTCCATCTTTTGAGCATACTTCACTATCTTTTAACTTAAATCTAGTTTCTAGTGTAACATTAGGCTAATGTTTCACTACACATTTTGATAGTTGGTAATATTTGAGTATGTGACACTGCCATTGTTTGATAAGTGCTGTTGATGGTGGTTAATCAAGTTGTTTGGTTTGATTGTAGAATGAGTGCCTCTGAAGTAACAACTGAAGCAACACATGCTAATCTAAGGGATACACAGAGTGTGCTTCAGGTAGAAGCGGTTGCTTATTTGGAGTTAAACAGGGTTGATTATGCAGTTGAAAGAAAGAAATCACTGAGAGCTCGCTATTATTTTGGCATTATATTCTTGATAATGAATTTTATTGCCTGGTTTTTCCGTGACTATGGACAAGGTGTTCTACCATTTATTCATCGTAAGTCAATTTTCTGTCTATCCATTTCCATTTTCCAGTCTCATGCCATCAGAAACTTTGTATGGCACACTGTCCTTTCCCAAATTTTCACAGCAGAAACATCAGTTATAACTATATAATCTAGCTTGATTTCTTTTTATTGTAAAATGAAAATTGGAGGAAATTTTGTTCCGTAAAAATCAAGGGGAGTAAACGTTGGTTTGTAGGTTTTCTTTCTCATATGTTATTTAACTTTTTCATTTCTACTCATCGTAAGATTTAATCTAGTACTTGTATACTTAACGATCTTACCTCTGAAGTGAGAATCTTTCTTACTCTGCTTCAAGCAAAAGCATTTCTAAACAAGATTACTTTTTCACAAATGACCCTTTTCAGATCAGCAAATTTGTAATAGATAAGTTTACTCCTTTTGAAATGTGAATGAGCCTGGCCTCATACTCATTTTGATGCTATCATGTTTAAGTATTAATTGCTAAACTAAATAAATTAATACTTAAGATGGTGTCAATTTATGATATCATTAGACCATGTACAAATCACATGTTGTAATTTACTTTGTACCCTACAGCGATTTCCAATTTACAGATCCATAATGGTTGCCATATTTGGAAAGACAAGACAAGCAGATATGTGACTACAAAAACAATATAACTATTGGCTTGCATTGATGCTGAAACATTTTCTGAAAAAATAGACCAATTTTGCCTGCTGACAAACTTTGAGGTCATCAATTCAAGTGGTTAAACCATTTGTCATATGCTTTATCTAAGAATAAACCCATCTTCTATACCTTGGTAAACAATTCTAGATTCTCACTGAAATGATTAAGCTTGCATGCCTATAATGGATACTTCAAAGTTGATCACGAGGGTCATGACAAATGATTTTATATCTCCCAGAAAAATCTTAAACTAAATACGCTTCTTGTTGTTTAATCCAATTTCTTCATGATGAAGCTTTCAAAGTGGAAAAATAATCCATTAAACATTTTTCATTAAACTGTTCCAATTTCTACAGATATCAAAGTTTGTGGAAAAGAAGGAGAAGACTGTTTTCATGCAGTGGGAGTTCTTCGCGTGAGCTTAGGATGCTATGTATCTTTCAGTTATCAGAGTTTCAGCTCCATGACGAATCATTATATACTGCTATTGTATCTCTGGATATAACCCTCTAAACAAAGCAATTTTTATTCATTAACTTACTATATAGTAATCTTGTATCTTCTGCCAACATCCTTGAAATGCAACAGAATTTGCTAGAATGATGATGATTCATAACAAGAACTATCTTCCTTAACCATGAAATAGATATTTTTCTCAGTTATGTTTGTCACAACAGTGAAAACAAGAAAATTACATGAACTTCGGAATTTATGGCATTCTGGCCAGTGGGAAGTGAAGTCTATTATACTGCTTGTATCAATGGCACTCCCATTCTTCTTCCCTTCAGAACTTGTTCAAATATATGGTAAGTTTCTTGCTTTTTGATAATTTTGACCATCACACAGTACTAATAATAATGCTTCTAAGTAGCAATTATCATTCAAATAGCTTTGAGTACAACATTATTTTTCATTCATTGAAAACAGAACTCCTTTCTTTCTTTGCCTTTTCCTTAAGAATCTTAAGATACCTACAATCTTGCAGGTGAGGTTGCTCGTATTGGTGCAGGGTAAGCTTCAAATCTTTCACTTTTTTTTTTACCAATACAACATTGTTCATGCATGTGTTGGTTCATGCCCACAGAGTTTTTCTTCTTCTACAACTTGTGAGTGTCATCCAATTTATCACTTGGTGGAATAAGTACTGGACTCCAGAGGAAGAAAGGAAGCAGAGGTAGGTACACACTGTTGCAAAAATTCATAGCTAAACTTAAAAAATGAATTTTTACATGTTTTCAACACGATCTAGGTAGAGATTGGTAACTGGATATCTGCATCTAAAATTCTCAATAGGTACAATTTACAATTTATAGAATTGGTGTTTTTAATGGATACGTGGAGATGGAGATAACAAGAATGAATATCTTAATTACCCCTTGAATAAGAGATAGCCTATAATAGTGTGTTTTCACAGGTGCTCCTTTGGACTTTTGATGTCAACGTTGTTTTATGTTGCCTCTATATGTGGAATTGTGTATCTGTACACATCATATGCTCCAAAGGTTTCATGTTCTCTCAATCTATTTTTCATCACATGGACAGCAATTCTACTTGCTGCAATGATGGTTATTTCCTTACATTCAAAGGTACACTCCTACTGCTATTTCTAACAGTTTGCATTAGCAGCAAAAATCTGACTCTTCATGTTTCTAATTTCTTTCTTTATCCCTGAGATCATATAAGTTGGGCTTAAACATGTTTTTAATCTTTATATATATATGAGAATTTTTTTTGTGACAGAAAGCTGTCCTAATATTTTAATTTCCATTAAAATAATTAAAATGTATGGTTTATCATTTGTATGTTTCATTCTTACAGGTTAATAGAGGTCTTTTATCCTCAGGGATTATGGCTTCTTACATTGTTTTCCTTTGTTGGTGTGCACTGAGAAGGTCAGGATTCTGAACCATATTCTATAAGGGTTCTTTGTCTAACTTTGGACATTATATGCATGTCTATTTTGAATAGCTTTCAGTTTTTCACATCAAAATATGTTTATTCAGAATTAGTCCCTTTTGTAAAATATTTGATAAGGACTAAAGGTAAGTGATCTACATATTATAGAAACTAAATGAGGTTTAATGAAACGTACAAAACTTCTCTTTTATGTATCAAATGGTGAGTCACGTTAGCATATATTGTTTGGATGAAGATAGATCAAAATTTCCTTCTAACATGGAATGTAATATACTCAGCTGTGGCTGATTCATGATCATTAGTTTGATTTTGCTAAAGAGGGTTCAATTTGAATTATATATGTGCTAACTTAATTCATTGACAACTTCAAATCATATATTTTATTTGGAAATTCCTTCTAGAGATGGTATACTTATAAATCTCCATCATGGAGTTTCAGTGAACCTGCAACCGCAAGATGTGATACAGAGAATCAAGAGAAAGGAAACAGTGATTGGATAACTATAATTGTAAGTTTATCAGTCTATCTTCATTTTAAATTACTGTACATAAGTAGGTGCAGATATCATTTTATAACTTAGTTTTGTGAGGTTGAATTTGACTTAAAATTTATTTTTTAATATTATATCAGATCTTAACGAGGTGTTTGTTCTGTTCATTTTTTTTGTGTGTCTGTGTATTAGAATTAAAATGCACATTTTCTCTTACTATGGATGTTCCTTTACCTGAATGTTTTAGTCACTCTGTTACTTTGCATCATATATTATTTTCTTAACAGGGCTTCCTTATTGCCATATTTGCAATTGTAATAGCAGCCTTTTCCACAGGCATTGATTCCAAATCCTTTCAGGTGAATCATTCTTCTGAGTCTTCCCCCATTAAATTCAGAATATTTTTTTTAAAGAGTCAAGAGAAAATTATCCCTTCATAAGTGAAAAAGTTAGACTATAATCTTTTCATGGCTTTCTCAATATCCAAAACAGCATTATTCAATCAAAGCAAAGCCACTTTCTTATTGTGACAGATAGAAAAGATCAGTGTGATTGTGATGATTAAAATGATGTTTTTTCCCACATATTGAAGTGATTTTTTTGGTCCTTTTCAGTTTTCAAAAGACAAAGTTGAACATGAAGATGATATTCCTTACAGTTATGGATTTTTTCATTTGGTATTGTCCTTAGGGGCAATGTACTTTGCAATGTTGTTCATCAGTTGGGATCTGAATAACTCAGCCAGGAAGTGAGGAACCTAATTCATCATATAGTCATTCTATGCTTTATGTATGATCATGATGATTTATGACATCTTACATCTTCTTCACTTTTATGAATCATGCACACATCAAACCACAAGGTGGAGCATTGATGTTGGCTGGATAAGTGCTTGGGTGAGAGTTATCAATGAGTGGTTTGCAGCAACAATTTATAGTAAGTGAATCACAATTATTGTACATGTATGTATAAAAACAGTGTTTTCCAAAACAGTCTAGTCTCGTATCAAATGAAAATCAGAAAGTTGAAAAACATATTTAGAAACCTAATATATTAAGGTTTTGAATATATTGTGATTTCTTTATCTAAATCGGACACTTTATTTTTATTTGATTTCTCCAATATTTTTTCTTTCAATATTTTTAATAAGAGGAGATGAAAAG
>Ga0123340_1007942_pt1 | contig 10100 bp, 6 predicted proteins | sample SirMexnodulemix_FD_89961 | JGI IMG/M metagenome (GOLD analysis project Ga0123340, IMG submission 89961) | Root nodule microbial communities of legume samples collected from Mexico - Siratro Mexico nodule mix | ecosystem: Host-associated > Plants > Roots > Nodule | place: Mexico: Nepantla...
ACCATAAATATATATATATATATATATATATATATATATATATAAAGAGTATATTACCAGACATTACATAGTAGATAACACATCGACATTGTGAATTTAAATTATGTAAAACAAAGATAATGTTGAGTTATTTTTGTATTTTGATTTAAAGGTGGTTATGTAGCCATGCTCTTATTTATCATCCTTAATGTTCAAACATCTTTTTTCATGGGTAGAAAGGACTATCTTATTATTCTGTCATGAACCACGTGGAAATATTGATTCAGATTGGCATCAGCTTATCTTGAAATCTGAGATAAAGGGTACCTCAAGAATATTCTCCCAAAAATTAATTTCTTCCGCAGGGAGGGCAAGCCATCTTTCATTTGAGATGGGCCATCTTGATTCAAATACATATTCAGCAATGGAACCATCTTCAGTTATATACTGAAAAGGAAGATTCTGCCACACATCCTCAGCTAAATGGGGCAATATTGGTGCTAAGATTCTCACAATGGAAAGGAGATGAGCTGCAAGAACTGTTTGGCAGCTTTTCCTCGTATAACTTGTTGATCCACTGCAGAATTTTAAGCGTACTGAGATGAGTTATGGAATTAAACAGAAACAGTTAAGAAAATGAAAAACAGGTATCTATTCCTCGATGCCATAAAGGAAATGCATGTTAAATATCCTCAAAGAGGACGTAAAGCAGAGAAACTTACCCAACATAAAGTCGATCCTTGGCAACATCAAAATAGAAATTTGACAGGTCAACAATAACAAACCTCTGCAAAATCTGAGACAATGGAGGGGATAAATGTGAATTTTGAAAATTAACCAATTCAATTAGAAAAAAATCCACCAAAATGATATGCTTAAGCTAACAAAAGTTTGATATAAAAAACTTCCCATATCACAACATTCCAAGCATATATTTCTATGGTTATGACACTGGATCCGTATAATTTTTCCTTTTTTCCCTCTTTAAGGGATGAAACCTATGCATAATTACACATTACAAATAAAGGAACGTTTCATGAAGATACAAAAAATTACCTGAAATATTTTAAAAAACTGGTAATTTTCATAATTTCCTTGAATGTTTTTTACAACATTTTCAAGTTGAAAAAGTGCATGTTGATCAATCCTCGGAAGCTCATGGTATTGGACAGTGTATTCCGTCTGTCAATGAGACACAAACAGAGATGACATAGTGGAAAAAATATATAAAAGCCAGAGATCGGCAAAGATAAGCGTGACAACATTATAACATAACCAAGTGACAAGAGGCAGTAACTACAGACAAAGAAAAGGAGAAGCTATGCATCAAACAAAAGGCTTTAACTTCAACACAATTCAAACTTACTTTCCAATCATGAAGATTTGCCAAGAGGTATCTCAAAGTTCCTCGCAACTTTCGGTAAACCTCAGACATTTGACGAAGAATCTGAGGGCCAATCATCACGTCACTTGTATAATCTACACTAGACACCCAGAGTCGGAGGACATCAGCTCCATATGCAGGTGCCTCCTGTGAATAAAGCAGATAAAAACCCTTGCTTGAGGGGCTTTAAGGAGAGAAAAATTATTCAAAGACTAATTTATTCGATGATATATCAATATAACTAACCTTTTGATTTTTACCTCCTTCAATCACAAAACGTGGATCCACAACATTACCCAATGACTTGCTCATTTTTAAGCCCTTCTCATCCAATACAAATCCATGTGTTAAGACACTTGAATATGGAGCCTTCCCTGTATCCAACAAGAATGACAATGTTATAGTATCTAGGATACAATACTAGTTGATAAACTCATAGAGTACAATAGTGAACAGAAAAACATACATACTACAACAATACACTTGGTATCTCAAACAAAAGTCTTCCGTAGACAATACTGTCTGACACCACAAACCACACATAATAACATGCTATCCTAATTACACACCCTACTATAAGATATAATCCTAATAAATAGCTTCCATCAGTTATTTCCTTCTAAAGTATTTTGCACTTCAAAGTATGTTTCTGCCCTAGTGATCCAACCCTCAGGCTCTTCCCAGTAAAGGCTGGCAGTTCCACTATGTTAATCACCATACAGTACTTATCCAAACCTTGGAAATTCGAATTTGAGCCATGGTTGAAAGGATTTTCTTAAACCTAAGATGATTGATCATCTTAGGTTATTATAATTGGAACTCTCATTTTCCACCATTGTTCTGCTCCTTAACAGCCTTTACATATCAAAGAGATGGCTCTCTTCCATGTGTCCAATCCTCTCATCCATTTGTACCACATCAGCTTGATATTTTTTTGACTGTTCCACTAATAAGTCTACACAATCAAAACTCCAGCCCAAATGATCACCTTGCAGGCCTCACAGATTTCCCTTCCCACTGATTCAACATATCAGACCACAAAATGAAAGAACACCAATTGATAAAAACTAATAAACTACAGCACTGAACACAGAAATAACACATAATCCCACAATACGCTTGCTGTCCCAGAAACTTGTGTATAAAAAGAGTATTCTCTGCTGACAAACTACAAATAACATCACACTTGCTTAATTACATTACTATTAGATACAATCCTAATACATAACTGCCCAAAGCTACTTTTTGTGTATAATTGCCATCATGCAGGTTCTAATGCAGAACTAATGCAGAATTACCGATAAAACAAAAGTTATTTAATATCACATATGTTCCTAATAATAACTGCCCCAACTCACTTGGATCTCATTTCCAATTAATGTATAAGCATACGACGACCTTCTCAACCACACTACCAAACACAAGTATGCATCTTTATCTGCAGGCATTATGCTGTTGAATTATATAATGTGAACAAACAAATACAAAAGCTATTCCGCTAATGGTTTGCTTAACACAGCAAGAAAAGTGAGATTGATCTCAAAATAGAACCAACACTAAATATCAATCAGGAAAAAACATTTGCCTCACCAGTGTGAGATAAAAGAACATTACTTCTGATAAAACCAAATAAGGGACAAATAGTTAAAGTCTTGAAGATAATCAATATGATAAAAGAAGCTCAGTGGCTTATTACCTTTTGTAGCTACACTTGTTAACAAAGAACTTTGAAACCACCCTCGATGCTGATCTGTTCCTTCAAGATACAAGTCCGCAGGATAACTAAGGGAGTCTCTTTTTCCCAAGACTGCAGCCCACGAGGACCCTGAAGTTAGAAGTAAAAAGCCAAAGCAAATCATCAGCACTGCGGATAATGCTGAGGGCTCAGAGTAAGGGATTAAGGTCCTAGATTTAATTCATGTGATTGAGGTCAAAAGAGTAATAAGAAAAAGGAACATCAACAAACAACTGGATAATCCAGTTATGGGTGTAGATCTAAAAAAAATTCAATTAATTAAACATGTAGAACAGTCCCTGAACACAAAAGTGTGTAAATGGGAGTGGTTGAGAAACACATGAAACCATGGATTTGGGGAGGAGAACTATTTGGACCAGAATATTGTACCTGAATCAAACCATACATCCATTGTGTCAGTTCCTTTTTCATATTCTGCTGCCTTATCACGATATTTACTTGGGAGAAGATCCTCTACTGTCATGTACCACCATGCATCACCTCCCTTTTGTGTTATGATAGCTGAAAAAGTATCAAATTAAAATAAAAGATCAATCTCACTATCTAATTACCTCGACAGAACAAGCATCTTTAGATAAGCATAAGCCATTAAGCAATTTTAAATATTTACCACTGCATTCAACTATGTAGAATAAATCATAGTTTTGTCCAGTAACATTTGAGATGGTACATGTACCATAAAAAATACTAACCTAATAATTTATACTCTTGAGAATTAAGAAAACATAAATTTACCATATTTTGGGCTCTTACATTTTATATGATCAATTGTCTCTTCATTCATAAGAGGCTCTCTAGACTGAATATGATAAAATACTGGAATGGGGACACCCCATGTCCTTTGTCGAGATATGCACCAGTCTGAGCGGCAAGAAGTCATTGCCGAGATTCTATTTTCTGCCTAAGCAATTCAAGTATATCAGCAACAAATATGACAAGTGGCACATCTCTAAGAAAATACATGTTACAAATAAATGATATTATACAACAACAGAAACTTGAAAAATAAAATAGCATACCTGAGGTGGAACCCATTTTACATGGTTAATAGCATCCATAGCAGCATGGCGAAATCCCTCCACAGATGCAAACCATTGCTCTGTTGCTCTAAATATTGTTGGTTTTTTGGTTCGCCAGTCATACGGATACTTGTGTTCTGCATCAGAGAGGATGGGGAATGATGATTATATAGTCAATAGTTATTTGCAGAATTCTTATGATTAGTGACAGAAGGAACTTACCATATGATTCTTCCATGATGAGTGAGAGATGTTCATCCAAGTACTTTACAACAGCAGTGTTACCTTCACCAAGAACATCAAGCCCGCTAAACTGCCCAGCTTCTTCAGTGAACTTTCCATCATCATCTACTGGAGAAAATATGGGTAGTCCATATTTCTGGCCAGTCACGTAGTCCTCCTGACCATGTCCAGGAGCTGTGTGGACCAGTCCTGTTCCTGTTTCTGTTGTAATATAATCACCACCAATCACAACAGGACATTCCCTATCATCTACTGGATGGATATACCTGAGACAGCAATGTATACCCTCAGGATAAAGTTTTCTTCCCCAAGATTGTAAAAGGTAAAATACTTATTAACATGAAATATTATGGAAATAACAGCAAAATCAAAAGGAAGCAAAAAAAAGAAGTAATTATTCATTTGCATACTTCCAACAACCTGTAGTTTTCCAACTCTGAACCCAATTGTTTTGTCTTGACAACAAGCTTCACACCCCATTTTGCCTCTAAACTTGGCACAAGCTCTGAAGCCACAATAAGAAATGGCTTCTTCGCATCCTCCAAAACAAGTCCAAGCCCTTTCTTTTTCTTTCCACCAGATGCAGGGTCAGTCTCCAGTAATGATTGTATTTCAACAACAGCATATTCAAGCTTAGGATTCACCGCAACAGCTGAGTGTAGAACAGTGGAATGCAGGTAAAGAAGAGAAAGAGTGACATAAGATGATTAAATTAAAAAACATTTAAGAACAAAGACGAGTTTAATCTTTTAAGTACTTATATAATTTTTTTGGTATAATTCATATTTTTTTGGGTATAAAATAATACACTGTATTTTTATGTGCCAAATAGTTAACAAGAATTAATAATATACAAAATATAGGCAAAATGACAACCTGCGTGACTACAGCAAGTTTAGTAGTATGCCTATTATATCAAATGATTCAGTTAAAACACGATAAAAAACCATGGATACAGAAATTAAGAAAAAATATGTAGTTTTGTTTATCACTGAGACTTTGTGAAAGGAATAAGTGTAAGATGAAGAAATTAAAACCACTAAGATCAAGGGAACTGTAAAGGACATCCAGAAAAAATAAGCTAACATGAAAAATATGACAGAATATGAAACATACCTGCATTGGCAGGAATAGTCCAGGGAGTTGTGGTCCATACAGCCAAGCACAAATTTGGAAATTCTTGTAATAGGGAACTTGGTGTTAAAGGAGCACTCACAACTCTAAAGATGGCATATATGCTTCTTGAAATATGCTTTTCAGGATACTACATAGAAATCAAAGAAGTAGAAACGTAAATACTCCAAGCTCCATCATATCAGATTTTAGAGAGAAACTGCATGCATATATCTGCATGGACATACACAGAAATGTATATGATCTTTGTATGTGTACATATATAAAGTTATTCAAGTTCTACCCACACTAAACAACATATTGGCAGCATTAATTTTAGGATTTATGGTTCATATTATGAAGAATAACATAATGGTATATCATTATACCTCCAACTCAGCCTCAGCAAGTGCTGTCCGTGATGAAGGACTCCAGTGAACAGGTTTTCTGCCTCTGTATATATAGCCTTTCAAGGCCATCTGGCCAAACACTTCAATCTAGAAAGTTATAAGAACAACTTATGAGGGTTGCATAACAATAACCAGTTACAGTTTGAAGTCAAGTCCCTCGAGCAAGCAACAAAACTAAAGCAAAAAACAGCATTCTTGTCAAATATAGTAATTATTTGGTTGTTTGCTTGACTATTGAAAAACATTCTGTTACAGTTGATAGCACAACATTCCTAACTGAAAGTAAAGACATAAACTTTCAAAATATATTATATAATGGTAGGACACATTGAAGTACTAAAATCGTGTTTGATTAACAATCATGTAAGGGTACATGAGAAAAGCTGTACCAGCTACCTGGGCTGCTTCATATTCAGGGTCTAGAGTAAGATAGGGATCATTCCAGTCTGCCCATACTCCATAGCGCTGCAAACATTTAGTAACATGCTTAAGGTACAAAATTTCCCTACTAATTAGAATGAAAAATAAATGTGAAATTGTTAATAGTGTATAACTAAGAAAAAAAAACATTACAATATAAAGAAAAGACAATCAAAGAAAGAAATGCAAAACAAAAAAGGGACCTTAAAAGATGACATCTGTTTCTTAACAGTTTCTTTGGCAAATTTAGCAGCCTTTGCTCTCAACTTTAATGGTGTGAGGTCACTTCTAGCCTTCTGATCCAGTGACTGCAAAACTGAAATAATTCAAAACAACCATGAAGTATTTTGATTTCAACATAATTTGTGACAACGAAAGTAATGTTTAACCCAAAAAAATAATGATAAACATTCATTTTTAATAAAAGTGAAAACTTTTATCCTATTACTTATTAGCTAGTATATAGGGTGATACAAGCAAGCACTTTAATTTTGAGGTGAGAGTTGACAATGAGATAATGGAAGAAAGAAAGAATTTCCAATTCTTTCATTTGAGAAGATGTTATTTGAAATCATTTCGTTATACTAGAAGAAAATCCTATAAAACTCTTATAGATTAAAAAAATATCTTCAGATCAGATATCCAAATGAAGCCATTTTAATATTCTCAATTCAGTTGAGAATTAAATTCCTCTATCAAAACACATCATTCAAACACACTCGGAAGCATATCTATTCACTACAAAATAAGTGTACGTCTGGATGCTACTTGGGAGAACTTGCACTCTTAAAGAAAAATAATCTTTCTCCTTCATTTTGTGTCTTAGAATTCAGGAATGTGCATTGAAATTCCCAAAATCATGTGGCCAACTTTCATCTAAACAGCCTAAATCATTCAATTTATTTCTAAGCAAGAATTAACAAATTCTATGATATTGCAAACATGCTAGAAATGTAGGAGAGCAAATAATTTGAATTCCTTAAACTAAGGTCTTGTAAAATCAAGATCACAAAACTAAAAAAATATACATTGAGTTCTAGCACTCCTAAATATCATATTAGATGGCAAAGCTCATGACGTATTGAATAAATCATAATTCCTGAGAAAAATAATAACAAAATTGTTCCCTCTTTTACGCCCTATATCATATGCATCATAGACTTCACCAATACATTTACAATATAAAAAGGGCTTGCCGCTGCCTACATGACTACAAGACAGGGCAAAATTGTCCTTATTTCCAGAACAAAATCACAGGGATCAAAAGAGAGAGGCCTAAAATTCTAATTGTTAATAAAAATTCGAGATATTTAAAAATATATATGTAATGCAAGAATCAATTAGTGCAAAAATGTATTTTGTAACAAAAGGGGTTCACTTCCCTATACTTCACAACATGTACATTTTATTGATATCTGCAACTACTCCAAATGCATTTATTAATAAAAGCACATAACACATTGAATATAAAAACTATATCTATAATTCAAGACTTCATTCAACTTTGACATGAGCCAAACACAAAAATGTAGGATCAACACAAGACATTCTTGAATACAACATAGTATCATAACTAGCCACATCTGGTTATACTAACATTAATACTTGCCTTTTAATTCAATTGGTAGGCCATGACAATCCCATCCAGGTATAAAATAAACTTTATAATTTTGAAGAACCTGCAGACAAACAAAATGTAAAATATTCTCAAAATATCCGTGTTTAGTGCCTACTTGAGATTATATCAGCAATTTAGAATGCAAAATATATTGTTGCACGTGTCAGATATAATTAAAACAAAAAATATGCTTCAAAGGTTACATTACGGTAGCAATAAAGCATACCTTATAACGATTTATAATATCCTTCAAAATTTTATTTAAGGCATGCCCTATGTGAAGATCACCATTGGCATATGGAGGGCCATCATGAAGGATAAAATTTGCCTGATCAAGTAATTTAAAGTAGGTTAATATGTTCATAAAACTACGAGTTAAAAAGCTGAGAGGACAGCCCAAAACTTACTCCACTATTTTTCTCAACAACTTTCTTGAATACTTGATTCTCTTCCCAAATTTTCTGAATTTCAGGCTCCCTTACTGAAGAATTAGCTCTCATACCAAATGTTGTCTTGGGAAGATCAACAGTGTGCTTGTATTTTCCATCTTCTTGCTTGATTCCTAAAGAATTAACAGGACAAGCAGGAACGGATTAGAAAAAAGGAGTACAAAGCAATGTGAAATAGCAAATAGACTACCTTCAGAAGCTTTCTTTCCAGCCATAACCGGCCCTCGTGATCTTCGCTTTGAAGAACATAAATTGTCCCTTGAACAAGTACAATAGTATGATACGTGTGAGATAGATGCCACTTTAACTGATGAGATCCCTCGGGAATGAAACAAGCCAACAGAGTTAGTTCTCCTGGAAGAGGAACAAGCTGCTCGTAATAGCACCTGAGAATGTTAAAAAAGCGTGTCACACATGTATTACAGGTTACTACAGCACAGAGAAAGAGAGAGAGAGAAATCCATCAAACCATCAGATATAGAGAATTAGTTTATATGTTGCCAAATTCACACACTTAAATCTTTATTCCACCACAACATTTTGAAAAACCTGCATAAAAAAACATGTCAACAATAATTCTTCGGAACAACAAATATTTCCGGGCAGATTTGTATATTTTGTCGCAATTGCGAGACGAACGACGTTCCCAGGAAGACTAGAACACCAACGCAAGCATATTCCACGATTTTACGGAGAAGCTAAAACAATGAAGGGAGAGTTTCGGAAACACTTCCGTTTGGCAAAAGCAAACAACAATTTCAATTCTCACTTAGACAATTCATCGAGCACATCGTCTACACATCCAATGCGTGACTAACAGGAGCACTTTGATATCATTGGCTAAACGCAAAAGGAACAGAAGTTTTACAGACACAAAGCAATGAAAAGCAACAGCAAACAGCAGCTGAAACTTGAGCGTGTTATTTATGGTGAAGAAGCATTAAATAGTAAATAGAGTACCCTGTAAGGAGAGGAATGCGCCATGGTGGATTGCGTTGGTTTGAAATTGAAAGCGGAGGAATTTGAAGTGAGGGATTTCAGAAGAGACATGATAAAAACCACTCAGCTCAACTCAACTCAATTCAACTCAAACTGAGTGAGGAAGAAACGAAGATTCATTCACTCATTCATTCGGATAACTCCGATTCTCCAACCTAAGCCACACTCACTACCATTTCTTCTTGCGTTCGTCTATTACTTCTCAAAACGAGTAGATAACTTGTTTTAAATTTTGTTCTCTCAAAATTGCTGTCTATATAATTTAATTTTTTAATATGTTAATTTCATGATAAATTCTCTTTAAAAAAAATTATAATTAACTACTACCTAAAATATATGACAAATATTCATTCAACAAGAGTTCATTTTACCCCATTGTTTACGCAAAAAATCAATATAAAAACTCCGTTGCTCCCCCACACTTGAAATAAATACTAGATATTAAGTCCGTTTTGATTAAAAATAATAATATTACATATAATTTAATACATGAATTAAAATTACACATGTATTAGTCGGTGTTCAATGAATAATAACTTTATAACTACATAATTACATCTAAAATATTTCGTAATAATTATGAAAAAAGAAACTAAGAGATAAATTTTATATAATTATTTTATAAACTATTTTTTTTATTATTAACATAAGTTTTATAAACTATTTTTTTAATATTAATATATATATATATATATATATATATATATATA
>Ga0123340_1007943_pt1 | contig 10097 bp, 8 predicted proteins | sample SirMexnodulemix_FD_89961 | JGI IMG/M metagenome (GOLD analysis project Ga0123340, IMG submission 89961) | Root nodule microbial communities of legume samples collected from Mexico - Siratro Mexico nodule mix | ecosystem: Host-associated > Plants > Roots > Nodule | place: Mexico: Nepantla...
ATATATATATATGCAAGTACCAATATATTTGATTATAAATTAAAAGATAACTGTATAATTCTATTAATTTATTTTGAAACTATAAGTATAAAAAATCCCTTTTCTACTTCAAACAAACAAACAACTTTTATAAAAGCTATTGTGTTAAATAACTTCTACCTTTTTAAAAAGTGTGCTTGATTGGTGGGTCTATTGGTGGTGCCTAAAGACATAAATAACAAAAATTTAAAACAACATTCAATAAGTATCTCATCTAGAAACATACACACATTAATGATTTTACTCACACATCATATATAAATATTTGACATTTAGCATTTTCATGATTTTGAAAAACTCTTCAAATTTAACAAGTGTAAAAGCTTTAGTCAAATATAAAAAGTATATTTTTTAAAAAAAATGTGATAAGTTAAACCAACTCACAAGTTTATAAATGTTTACATTAAATTAAATTGAAGCCAAATATTATTCAACCTAACGTTTTCGAATTAGTGTGATTTCGTATATTGAGATGTTATCATGGGCTATGAAAATCTTTTTTGACTTCAACACTGAATGAAATATACACTTGACCAGTCATCAATAAAATATAAACATTTAAAATATTTAAGGGACACAAGTAATCACACAAAGATGTTTGATGAGAACTTCTTAAGTGAAAAAAATGAACTTTTAATATTTAAACATTGAAACATATGTCAAATAGGAGTTGAGTGTTTAGATTTGGAGTAAAAAAACATGAAAGTAACCATCTTTTTTTCTTCTTACATTAAATCACACCAGCAATCAACAAACATAATAAAATACATATACTTGGGATAATTGTGAAAGAATAAAGATAGAGGAAAAGCTTGTGGGACATGACCAAACAATTAAGAAATAATTCATATGGCTAATGATGCACTTAGTAAATATAATCAGAGATGAAGTGGGGCGTGTTTGATTGGGGTGGCATTGACTCTCCCAACGTAAAGAAGACACCTTGATCAAATCAAGGCAAAACCTGAGGGCGTGTGGTTCACTCTCCAGTGAAATATATAATAGAGTCACATAGGGATTCTGAGACTGAGAGAAACCATTGGAGCGTGAAGACCAAACTCTGAGAGAGAAATTGGAGTGAACTATGATAAGCAACAGAAGCAAAGAAGTGAAAGCTGAGAAATTGGAAGTAGTAAATAAGTAAATAAATACAAGTGGAATTAGAGAGGCTTGTCAGAGGTTAGAGGCAGGTGAAAGGTGAACATGCACTGTTTGAAATGAAACAAGGATCTGGATCTGATAGAAGAAGCACACAACACAATAACATAACATTATTATGGGGGCACTAATACCACACGCACGCCCTCTAGCGCTTGTTAATGATAACACCATGGCATGAGAGGGAAAGGGTCTACATAACACAACATGGAGAAAGTGGGGCAAAGTGAGTGGGAGTTGGGAGAGAGAAGAAAGTCTTGGCCTAATTGTTGAGACTGAGAGAGATAAAAGGGCAAATCAGAAATAGTTCAGCTCTCAACTTCACTGCCCCAGAACCCCATAAAAACACACAAGGGGCACTGAGGCAATTGATGGTTTTTCTGCTGCTTCTATCTGCAACCATGTTATGAACAGGGCGGTGGTTTGGCTTTTCTAGTAACTTGACAACCATCCATTGTGTTTGAGATTCAAAGACATTAACTAAACCAAGAGAAAGACTTTATTTTCCTTTCATAGGTAAGATCCTACCCTTTTCCTCATGTCTGCATTTCAATTTTAATTTGGAAAAAGGTTGGAGATTTAGAAGGGGGTGAGTTAAATAAGTCTGAGGGAGAACAAAAGGAAGAAAAAGAAACGAACTTGTTTGTGAGTTTGTCCTTCTGTTGTTTCTGCAACTTTTACACTCATTACTTCTTTATAGAGCAACTCAACTACCATCTTATGTCCCTTTTTTTCAAGTTCTCTCTTTTTATCAAAGGTAACTTTTGACACCCTCCTTCATTAGTCTTCTCCCATTATTCATCCACACGGGAATACTACTTTTAACACTCAACTTTCTTACTCTCCTTTCTTCATTAACTTACTTTTCTTTGCTTGCAGGAATAGGAGAAAGAAACTCAGTGTATCACCACTCATCTCAAGTTGTTGGTAGGTAGGGCTTGTGTGTGGTTGAGAAAGAAACTTTACTTGAGAAAGATAGCCACTAGTGAATAGAGAGAGTCTCAGCTTGAAAAAGCAGATTTTGATTTTTGGGGATAGGCTAGTTTCTTGTGGAACCATGTAGTGTAATCCCTTTTGTTCACTCATGGATGGTTACGAAGCTACACGAATTGTGTTCTTAAGGATCCAAACTTTGGACCCTGAAAATGCTTCCAAAATCATGGGTTTACTTCTGCTTCAAGACCATGGTGAGAAGGAGATGATTAGATTAGCATTTGGTCCAGAAGCACTTGTTCACTCAGTGATTGTTAAAGCTCGCAAGGAGTTAGGTTTACCCTCGAACTCTCCGCCAACACCCTCCACTCCTCCTTCTCCTTCACCCTTCCTTCCTAGGCAGAACTCTACTTCTTCAAGGCTCAGTGGTATCAGCCTCCCTCCTGCTCTCACCATTCCAAACCCTTCTTCTACTTCTTCTTCATGGCCTGCTGTGTCTGAGCTTCAAACCCCTGATGGTTTGATGAGCCCCAACCATTTGGTTGTTGGCTCTTCTACTTCTTCATCTTCCTTGTCCTTTTATGCAAATGGAGGCGCAGATCCAAATGATGACTTCCAACTTCAAGACCAGCTTTCTTTCCTGAATGATGGTTCTGCTCCTGCTCACAAAAACAACCCTGATATGTTTTACCCTCATCACTCAGACTTGTCTTCAAGTCCTAGTGCTGCCTCTGACCCTGCTCTCTTTCCTTCCTACGACTGGGGAGGGTCTCTCCATCGCAGGAGTTGTTCTGTCAATGATGTTTGTTTGGGCTCTGAGGACTCCAATTCCGGGTTGGGGTGGAAGCCTTGTCTTTACTTTGCTCGGGGATACTGTAAAAATGGCACTGGTTGCAGATTCCTTCATGGTGGACTTGGAGATACTGATGCTGCTGCTGGTCCTGCTGCAATGGTTGGCTCTCCTAGCAAGTTTGAGATGATGGAGCAGTGCCCTGAGCTTTTCAGATCTAAATCTTCACAGCAAAGATTGGCTGCTGCTTCTCAGCTCATGGCCTCTTCAACTTTTCCATACTCCCCAAAGTGCATGAATTTGCTGTTGCAGCAGCAACAGAATGATACTCAAAGGTACATAGTACTACCATGCAATCATGTGCTTTGAATAGTTGAGGAGTAGGATTCTAATCATGATTGATAATAATTGCAGAGCTGCAGCTCTTATGATGAGTGAGGATTTGCATAAATTTGGACGATCCAGGCTTGAAAGAAATGATTTTTCTCTGAACAGTCCTGGTATGATAAACCCAGCTTCCCGGCAGATCTACTTGACTTTCCCAGCAGATAGCACTTTCAGAGAGGAAGATGTTTCAAATTACTTCAGGTTATTGTTGTTTAGCTTTTGCTGGACTCTCAATGCATAGTTTGGCAATGGCAGAAATATTAACATAGTTTTTAATTGCATGTTGAAGCATTTATGGCCCAGTCCAAGACGTGAGGATCCCATACCAGCAGAAGCGAATGTTTGGCTTTGTTACCTTTGTTTACCCGGAGACAGTGAAGCTTATTCTATCTAAAGGAAATCCTCATTTTGTGTGTGATGCTCGAGTGCTTGTTAAGCCTTACAAGGAGAAGGGCAAAGTGCCGGACAAGTACAGGCACCTCCTCTCTCTAGTCTTGCGTTATCTTTTTCTTTCTTGTTAATCTTGAGTTTTTTTGAATGTGTTCATGTTTCTTGTGATATCCAGGAAGCAGCAGCAGGTAGATAGAGGAGATTTTTCACCAAGTGGTACTCCTACTGGACTAGATGCTAGAGACCAATTTGATCTTCAACTTGGTAGGTTAATGCTTTAGGTTGAACCTTCTACTTTATTATCTTTTCAGATTATGTTGTTCTACTGAACACTTCTTATATGTTTTCAGGAGGCAGAATGTTCTACAATACTCAAGACATGCTGTGGAGGAGGAAGCTGGAGGAGGAAGCTGATTTGCAGCAAGCTCTTGAGCTCCAAAGTAGGAGGCTAATGGGTCTGCAGCTTCTTGACATCAAGAAGCATCACCAGCGTGCACTCTCCACTGGAAGTCCAATTCCTTCCCCGACTCACTCTCTCAACATGTTCAACCAAAATCTTGTTCTTCCTTCCTTTCACAATATTTCCGAGTCCCCAAGGGGTATATCTCTCTTTCACATTTGAAATGCAGCTGCTTTTGAATTGAACTTGGTGCATTTTTGGGTAGTGCTATGAATTTATTGAGCTTTATGTTATTTGGTTCCAGAGAATGGTTCAACTTCTGCTCCACCTTCTACTGCCTCAGTTTCTGCTGGTCAGCAATCTGTCAACATTTCTGTTGCCAAGGAAGCGGTGGTCAATGGCGAGAATGGATTGAATGAAGGCAATGACAAGCACAACTCTGGTCATGAAGATACCGATTTACAAGAATGGTATAAAACTTGCTCTAATTTAGAATAGCTAGAGAGCACCAGAATAGCAAACACCTTTTTGCACCAAACTCTTTTCAGTCCATGCCAAAAGCAATTGTGCATTTATTCAGGTTTTCCTAATTTCCTAATTTGATTGTCCTATTTTAAATGGTTTATGAATAAATACAGTCTGGAACATAATCTCCCTGATAGCCCTTTTGCTTCCCCAACAAAAGCTGCTGGAGATTTGATGGTTTCCTTCTCTAATGGAACTGTTGAGGCCATTGACACTGATGCCTCAGGTGCATCTGTCAATTCCAAATTTGGTACTAGTGCATTGCTTCCTCCAGCATCTGCAATTGACATGGGGACTTTCAAATCCTATAACTGTCAAATACCAAGGTATTGGCGTCATTACACTTTAGCCTGCTTTTCCATGAGTTTTCAGCATCCTTGAACTTTTGAATTTTTTATGATCTGGGTTTGGATTTAGGTTCTCCTCTGGCCATGGAACTTTTGGGATGTTCCCAGGCACAGGTGGCCCGATTGGCATTTAGTTTCCTGAGTTCAGGTAAAAGCTAGTTTGGAAGTTTATGTTGATGAAGTTGTGTTGCATGTTGTCTTCAAGGTGGATTGGTTTGTTATTTAGTATATTAAATTTGGATGTCGGTTTGGTCTTTTTTATGCAACCTTTACAGGAAGTGAAAGATGACTAAACAAACCTGGACAAATCAGTTGAGAACAACCACCACCACCACCACCACCACCATGACGGCCATCACCATCAATCATTAATACTATACTACTTACAACCATACAAAATGCATACGGAAAAAGCAGTTGAGTAAAGGAGGTGGGGCAGGCATTCCCCTTCTTTTGTTATTAGCATTATTGTTGCACTATTTTCTTTTTATCGTATCTGTAGTAGCTGAATGAACCACAGGTTAAAATAACACAGAAAGAATCACCAGAGTCAAATGTGTAATAGGAACTCCCAAGCACTGTAATTTCATCTCCTACCCTTTGGTTATGTAGTAGTGTAGAGTGTTAGTTCTATGTTGTCACAGGTAAATTTCAAGTCTTTGTATAGCTGGAGCATTTCCCAGAGAAAACTTGCACAGATGAAGTGGTAAAAGCAAAAAGGCAGTGGTTTATAACTCCATGGCTGATTCAACCCCCCCTTGAAGTGTAACTTGAATTTGAAAGCTAGAACTGAGGAGGGTACTGTACAATTGTTAATCTTAGCTGATTAAAGTTCAAAGTGGAGATTTTTAGCAGGGAGTTTATGTTTTTATCAGTTATGCTTGTAATTCTACTTAGTAGTTGATATACACAGTTATCAACCCAGACAGAAAAGAAAGAATTAGAAAGAAGAATCAAAAGTGAGTTTTTAGACTAATTGGTCTATTTGCCTCTCCTCTTGTGTGCTTTTTTTATTTTAGAGGAGAATTTGTCTCTTAGTTCTTGCAATTATTTTTGCCTTTCAATTTGTAAATTGGTGGGGTCTGTCTTATTTTTTTGCCATTATTGGAGAGGAAAGAAAGGGGTCCTGAATGAGCACCATCATGGGGGTTGCTGACACTACAGTTTTATAATGCCAGGGTGTGTATAGGTCCTACCCACCAGCACCTACCCATGTGAGTGATGCCACTTTTCTTTTTCATCTACCCTTTAATTTACAATAATAAAATATGTACCCTTTAGTTTTATCTTTCATGACTGGAAAGGACATGCATAGATCTTAAAGTGGGGTAGATGCCCCCACATATGACAAAAGTGTCCAGTTACTCGAATCTTTGGGGCTTGGTGGCCTTATGAATGTGTGTGACCCTGGCTGAGTCACTATGCTTTGTTTGTCTAACTTCCTCTCTTTCCAGTTTTCAATACTCCCCCAAGTTTGTGAAAAATTAAAATGTTGAAATATGAGTAAGCAAAATGTTGAAAATTAGAGTCACCTCGTGCATAGGCACAAGCCACAATGTTGGTTGGTTTATGACCTTACTTGCCTTTAATTTGATCAAACTAAAGATTAGTTTTATAACACTTGATTATGGTTATGCATGGAAACTAATTATGGCCTTGATCTATCAAATACTTCAATATATTTTGAAGTCTAAACTAATCTTTACCTGTCACAGTTCAGTTAGACCTTGCACTCTAAATAGACAAATGGACTAATTAAATAAATTATTGGGAATAAAGTATGAGAACTTATGTATGTCTTCAGAATATAAAATAAAAACAGAGGTTGGTGCTGTAGTTAACATTCCCGAAATGTCGAAACCATAGTTAAGCACTTTAGCAAGATTTTGTCCAATATGAAACATGAATTGTTGCACTACTTGGTTAAGCAATCCTGCCAAATTGTTTTCACAAACACAAGAGTGCATGGGGATAAGTTTCCAGCACAGTAAATTTCTAACAAGGTGCTTAAGGTCAACAAAACAGTCATTAATTGCTCACATTTTTAAGACAGTAACACCAAAATACAATGTTTCTAAACAATGATCTTGTCAAATCAGACAAAAAAAAAAGGTTCAGAATTCATGGAAGTAGTAAGGTGTGCAGCACTAAATGACTTCAGAAAAGTTAATGGTTTCTTTCAGACAGGCTCCTTGTAGTGACTGCAACGGCAATCATCCCACCATGCTCTGTTGAATTGCAGATTTGTAATTAAATGGCTTAATAGACAATAAATATAATGCCTACTTGCTACATCTAAGTTGTTACAATTTACTAGGACCAGTAAAAATTACACCAGTACCAATAACCAACTCAATTTAAGATAGACATTGCTTTCAAGTCAAATAACTAAGTTTGACCTATTAAATACAAGGTTAACAAAGATACCAAGTTACAATAATTAAACTGAGAAGACAGATAATTCAGACAGCATTTAATGAATTTTTTTTTTTTTTTAACATTTCATCTGATATTTACAAAACAAGTCATTCAATTTACATTTTTATTTTTCTCAGTATTATTTTATTAATGTTCACAAGTTGAGGAAACAGCTAAAACTTGGATCTGAGTAAGCAAGTACATGTTGCCAGAATGCTCTTTATACACTGTTTGGTTTTGAAAAGCATATGTTTATAAGTATAACAAAATTTCCCATTTGATGGAGACATTTTGAATGTTTCCATGCTATATATAATTCAGCCTAAAGAACCATAGTCATAGGCAAACAGAACATTACCTCAATGGTGGTGGTGACCCATGACTTGTGGTTGTGGTTAGTTTAGTAGTGACTAGCAAACCAAGTTCCAGAATTATTAAATGCATAATGGGAACTGAATTGTGTGTGTGATAAATAACGTTGTGGTGTGTTCTGTTCTAATCGGTTTATGATTAAGACATGGTTGCAAATGCCACGGTCTTATACGTGCATGTGGTTATATTTTAGTTGCATAGGATTCTAGAAACACTGCAATCAGGGAAAAGAGATTGTGACCCCTCTTACCAATTTCAAGTGGTAGGTTAGTTTCACAGCAAAGATTTTTTTGAAAATGTTACTGTCTTATTTTCTGCAATTTCTTTTTAAATATTATACACCATTTAGACACAAACACTTTGTTTCTATTCTTCAAAGTTGGACTCTCCATCACTGTCTTGCAACTTTCAAGACAGAGACACAAAATGTTAAAATATAAGATTAAATTTCGTACGTTAGAATTTTAATCTCTCTCTTAAATTATTTTAAAGTTATATACACTGATAAAGTATATTTTTAGGATTTTAGGTATTTATTTTGTGTTATTTTTTTCTTTAATTTGATTCTAATGATTTTAAATCCATTGTCTTTTGTAAGTCTTTATAATCAATCAAATGTTACAACCTTCGTTGAAATAAGATATTTTTCTTCTGTTTTTTATATATTTTTATTTTCTTTCTAATTCTGATCTTATTTTCATGAAAAGTTTTCCTCTTTTACTTGTTTTTCAATTGTTGATACACATAATTTATGAATCTAACTTTTTTTAAAATTTATTCAAATTAAATTATGTATAACAATTTAAATCATTTTAAAATTTATCTGGAACAGATTAACAATTTTTCAATTGAAAGTAAAAATAAAACTTATTTTTTCTAATCAAGCTATCTCAAGTGTGTAAAAGAAAAGAAATAAGAGTTTGGTTTATTGGTTGTATTTTAATGGGGAATGCTGTTCACGTCCATCAAATGATTGAAATCGCCATTCTTAAACCAAAAATATGGATTGAAGAAGACTTTGAAAGTAGAATATTCATGAAAAAAAAGTGATTCAAAAGCATCATGTTTAGAAGGAGGAAGAAAGTATTGAAAAAATAAGAGAAAATTGGAAAGGTCAAAGCTAGGGTACAATGTGCATAACATGATAATGTTGGCATATTATTTTGCAAGAATATTGGTTCCACATGTTATGAATGGATTAAACTAGTTCAAATGCACATGCACTCAAGGACATAAAAGTGTCAACACTTCTCACACAATTCAAAGTTTAAGATTAAAAAAGATGTACTATGTTTGTAGATTGTTGAGACAGGATAAGAAATATTTGTAATGCAATTTTTTAGCACAAGAATAGAAGCAAAAGTACATCACCATTCGTGCAACATTTTATGGCAAGGAGAAACAATTGCATGAATCAAAGAGATAGTTCAATTCAATCTAGTCAGCTAACTCATCGTTTTTTTTTATCTAAAATTTTAATTTTGACCAATTAAATTTAAATAAATGGTTAATGTTAGATTTTTAAGTAAATTTAATTTTAACTATCTATGTAACATTAAATAGCATGAGAATGAAGATTGATAGGTATGAAATTTTCACAGTTTCTGACACACATAGTTTCTTATTCATATGGTGTGAATAAATATGCAATAGTAGTGTGCTTTGCAATCTCTTGAATGTGAAAAGATAATGTGCATAAATAATTGGAATTGATGCATCAACTTAGAAAAACTTATGGACATAAAAAAATGTCATAAATGAGATAAACAAAATTTGTTACATTTTTTTTTTCTAACGAGAGAGTGGTTATTTCAGGTGATTTTTTTTTAATTATTTTTTTAAATGTTAAACATATTAAAATATTAAAAAAAATTAAAAATTAATTTGAGTGGTCAAACTGAAATCTAAACACGTTTTGTTTATTACTTTGAAGTAGTGAAGAAACAGGGGTAGAATAGGAAAATGACTATAATGTTGGGAAGTGTGAAGTTAATATCACGGGTCTCACGAATGGATTCAGGTGATTCAGCTCATCGGTTGGCCCAATTAGTTTTTCTTTCTTCATTTTATGGGCCTTCTCTGCTTGAAGACAGGGATTTTCTTTCTGCACCCCTATGGGGTATGTAAAAACAAAAATGCTTGTTTTTTTTGTCCTTCTAGTCTTACATTTTTTACCTTTTATATTTTCTTTATTTATAAGAGATCCTATTCTGATTAAAGTCCTTTTATTACTTAGTACTAATTGTCAGATTATATAATTTAAAAATTATTTTTAAATTATATAATTTAAAAGTTTCTTTATTAAAAAATTATTTTAGATTGTCCAATACGAAGATGC
>Ga0123340_1007944_pt1 | contig 10097 bp, 5 predicted proteins | sample SirMexnodulemix_FD_89961 | JGI IMG/M metagenome (GOLD analysis project Ga0123340, IMG submission 89961) | Root nodule microbial communities of legume samples collected from Mexico - Siratro Mexico nodule mix | ecosystem: Host-associated > Plants > Roots > Nodule | place: Mexico: Nepantla...
ATTTTTTATTTGCTACAAAATGATCTTAAAAAAAAATTACATATAACTTGTGTATATTACTTAAAAACAAAAACTCCATTTTATAGACTTTTTTGTGAGATAAAGAATGCTAAAAACACAACTAAAGTGAAAAATAAAACACAAAATCACACATTTTTTTTTTATATTGGTTGATTTTTCTTGAATCTATATCTAGTTAATCGAGACAACTTGAGTTTGATTCACTAATATAAATATATGATTCTGCAATAGGATATGACGTCGGTTAAAAAGAATCTCTCGCAAAAAAAAAAACAACGCAGTGACAATTTGTAATTAATTAAATACATATTACATCAGTAATATACTAACTGGTGTAAAAAAGTCTCGTTCTACATCAGTTATAGCTAACAATCGATGTAGAAAATAGTCGAAGTAACTCCCTTGAAAAACAATTGAGCGCTCCACTTATTACATTATTTGTTACAACAACCAATGAAATGATGTAATATAATGTTATATATTTAAAAATAAAATTTTTTAAATGTAAAGTGGATTACATATTACATCAGTTATAGATATTACATTGGTTGTTATTATAATCGATGTAATATGTCTCTTTTTCAAACCTGGTGAACTCATTTTCATTTATTTGACTACATCGTGTCATTGAATCTCGTTGTCGTCATTTTGCTTTCTGTTGTTTCTTCTCATTATCTTCACCCACATTTGGTCTTCATTATTGGTTTATTTGGCCCAGTTTGCTCTGTTTTATATTTTTGACATTGGTGGTTTGTTTAATTTGTGTTTACGTTGACGTCACATGTTGCATTTTAAGGGGCGTGGGTGTTCTTTCATTTCAAGGATGCTCTTCCACTGCACTGAGACACAGCGACCATGTTTCGCTCCCCTACATCAAGTTAGTATTCTAAATTAATATTTATTCTCCATTGTGTTTGGTATTTCTTTGTGTATGTCTCAGCCTACAATATGCAAGTATGAAAATTATTTTGGACACTTGTTATAATGATGTAATAGCCTCAAACTAGGAAGAACAAGTCAAATAATATTCGGGTTTGATAATTTGTACCTAGAAAATCTTTGAAAACTTAAGACTACTTGTAGAATATGTAATTGAACTTAGACTTTAAAAAATTTGGAAGATTAACAAGATCAAAGGTAAATTATAGGTATAGCTTTGAATTCAAATCAAGTTAGGAAACTAATGCAGTTGATTCTTAAAACTGTCAAAGTTTCTAAAGAAACTTGGGATGCTCATCTTTCAAGGAAGTATCCTTGAAGAAGAACATTAATCCCAACTAGGAGAACTAGGATTCTTGTGTATTTTATGTTGTACTTTTATGTTATTGAATGTTATATATGTAAAACATGTTGGTATTGGGTCTGGAGATGTTTAACCCTCGACAATCTGTATTTTATGTTGTGTATTGAGTGAACCTTAATTTTTAGTTTGATATTCAATATAAAGATTGAATAGTACCTCAAATTTTAATTATTTTTCTTAAATTTAAAAAAGAAGATAGAGGTATTAATATCAATCATTATATTGAACTTGAATTGTCCATTTGGACAATTTACGAAGATTAAACACTTTTCATAATTCATTAGTACGTATAATTAATGACATTATATATATATTTCATGAAATTTTGGTTCATTATATTTTATATTGATCTTCGAGTGCATATTTGATTGTGGTTGACTTAACGTCACTACTTTCATTTTGTGTTACCTAAAGATCAATCTGAAATATTGCCAAAATTATGTGAAGTTTAAATAATACATAATAAAATGGACGTACTAATGAAATATTAACAAGTGAATCTTTTTTAATGTGATAGGGTCATATTTTTTAAAAAATGGGAGATACTCATACAAAAACCAAAAATCTTCTAATACGTAGTCATGGATTGAAGTTGGAGAAATGCAAGTTAAATCAATGAGTGTATGAGAATGGCATTGACGAGTTTCTACAATTTGCTCAACAAGATTAAGGAGATATAAATGGAAGATATTATTGTCCCTGTGTTAATTGTTTGAATGGGAAACGACTAAAAATTCAGTTGATACAAGATAAAGTTCTTTGTGATGGTTTCTTGAAGAGCTATACAACATGAACCTGACACAGTGTAGTTATTTAAATCATACATGTGTATTTGGTTTCCACCAAATACACATGTATGATTCGTTGAATGATGATTCAGAAATATTTTATATCCTGATTGTTCAAGGTTCACACATTTTTCAATAGTATTAATATTATTTAATATCAAGGCAAGAAATGGGTGGATTGAAAAAAAGTTCACTAAATTGCTCGAGTTGTTGCATGAAAAACTTTCATAAGGTAATACATTGTCAACTTGTCACTATGAGGTGAAGAAGATATTATGTCCAATGAATATAGAGTATCACAAAATACATGCATGTCTTAATGATGATATATTTATATAAAAGAGTTTGAAGCATTGCACAAGTGTCCAAGATGCGTGACATCACAATACAAAGTGAAGGATGATGACTCTGATGAAGATGACATGAAAAAAAGGCCTCCTGCAAAAGTATTATAGTATTTTCCAATCATATTGCCATTTAAATGTTTTTTTTTTGTACATTTCCTATAGGTGTAAGTTATTTGTTGGAGAAGTTCCTCTTCCTCTAGTGGTCATTGGGAGAGTGTATCCAGGAGCTTCAACGATACACACCGTGCATGATGATTTAACTAGAGTGGTCGTTGAAAAAGTTAGAGATGGAAGTCTTGTAATTCTAGTGCCCACATTAGAGGTTAAACTAGTGAGAGAGACACTTGGAACATTTATTACATGGTCTACACATCTCATTAGGTCAATTTTAAAAATTAATTAGGTATATTTAATTAATTTTTCTTAATGTTATTTAGATTGATGCATAATGTTTAGTATCATGCTTTACAGGATCTAAGACGAAAGAAAAGTCCTCAATTGATGGTGATTTAAGTCTTGAGGCACAACCACAACCTAAACCAAATGTAAATCCAATTCAGAAGTTGGTTTGACTATCACATAAATTATTGAAGACGTTCAACGTTATTCATTAGGATGTCATAGTCTTTAGTGTGGACAATGGTAATATACCATTATATGTAATCATGCAGGATGTCCTTGAAAGCATTGAAGGAAATCAACTACTCAACATTGCAATTATTCAATTATGGATGGTGTAAGTATTCTTTGAATCTTTACATGTTATCTAATGAAATGATGTTTCATGAAGCATTGTCCCTGATATTTATATTAATAATGTAGGTATATAAATAAATTATTTTTCAACATGAAAAGTCCTGATATTTATGGATTCCTTGAGTCGCAATCTATACAAATGTATGGGAATAAAAAAGTGAAATGTCATACTTACATTCAATGATAGATTTAGGAATTTTGCAGGAATATTTATATGGTTCCTGTTATTAATGGGTAAGTAAAATTGGCTACATTTAGATGTTACATAATTCAAAGAACACGACTAATCAATTTGCTATTTTAAGTCTCATTGACAATGGATGTTTGTTTGTCTCATTGACAATATTTTTGTGTGGTTTTGTTCATTGCATCGAAAGTCAAGTGTAGATATGAAGACTGTATTAGGTATGATTTAATTAAGAAATAATATGTTATTGTCATTTATAAAATATATTGTAAATTACTAAGGATTTTTATTTTTAGTGCAACTAACGTATGCAATATATTAAACTGTATCACATAATATTGTTGAATTTTTTCTAAGAAATTTAGTTCTTCATTGAAACTATTAATTTTTTATTTTTTAGTAGTTGAGAATTAACTTTATATATTATAGTGTAATAAGCATCAAGGTAATTATGAATAGAGCTATTATATGATGCATTAGATGTATACTATAGCTTGTTTAATATTGTTGACTCTTGAGAGCAATTAAAAGATTTTAAGTATTCAAAAAAATCAAATTAGAGGTTTCATATGTGATTATAAAAATTAATATTTATTTTGTATTTCAACTTTTTTTAGATACTGAGTCATTGAACACACACACAATAAACCAAATTCGTCAAGAATGGATAAGATATTTTCTTAACATTAGAAATCAAAACTTATATTATAAATGTGTATTGTTACATGTACATAGACATTGATTTGTAATTGGTTTTGATATATGTTATATTGATTTAATTTTCCTAGTTTTCATTTGCACAAGTTTTTATTATTCCTATGTTTACATTTGTATTATTTTCCTCGTATATTTTGGTTAAGAAAATTATTATAGTTTGGGAAAATACTAAAACTAACAAAACATAAAAAATAAAGTGTCACATATCACATAACTGATGTAAAAAGTCACATATTATATCGATTAAAGCATATAACCGATGTAATATGTGCCATAAAAAGCACCAAAATTTATAGCGAGATACTACATTAGTAAAGGCATTAACCAATGTAATATGTGCCACATAAAGCATCAAAATTTCTAGCGAGGGGATAATACATCAGTTAAGACATTAGCCAATGCAGTATGTCCTATATTACATCGGTTTCATTGAGAACCGATGTAATATATCCCCCATAACGCAAATCCAGGTACATTGGAATGAGATATTACATTAGTTCCACTAAGAACCAATGTAATATGTTTCCCACAATGCAAATCTTCAAGAACACTGGAATGAGATATTACATCGATTGCAAATCACAACATTGATTGCAAGCCACAACTGATGTAATAGGTCCCACTTTTTGAAATTTGTTTAGCTCTTGAAAAAGCTCTTTTACGTCAATTATTTTTATAATCGATTTAATATTGAGATATACTACATCGATTAAAATATGAACGTAAAAAGTATCTCATAATCGATGTAGAATCCCATTTTTGGACTAGTGATTTTTTATTAAAAATCTTGTTTACAGGAGCATTTATACAATTCGAACAAGAAATAAAAAAAAAACTCCTGGAAATACCCTTTAATTACATCTCCAAAAAGTATTGGATAACAAATACATAGTCATAGCGTATTTCACGATAATTGCATCTCCGAAATAAAGTTAGTGTTCTACAATCTACTTCTTCATAATTTTTGAACTTGAAATAACTTTGTATGCTTCGTCAAAAGATTTGTATGGATTAATGACTTCATCAATGTTGTTGACACATTTTCCTTTGGTTCTATAAACTTTCAAGTTTTGAACCAAATTCAGTGTGATAAGAATTAAACTGTTGAGATAAGTTTTGCTTAGAGAATTACCAAGTTTTTAACCAAATTAATTATTTTTTGTGCCAAATTTGCCTCTTATAGTGTACAAAAATTATTTTGGCCTTACTCAACAAAATTTATCATTTCAAAGGAAATAAGCATTTAGTAGAAAATTATAATTACCTTCCTCAGATTTTTAGGAATTTTATTGCTGACTTTTGCCCTTCTTCCTTTCAGTACCAAGTTGGGCTAGTGTAATGGAACCTCCTATAGATGATAATTGAGTTGTTTGAAAAAAAAAACTACTAAGTTAGATACTAGAATTGATTTAATAAGAAAGTGTTCAGTAGTTTGATTCGGTTGAGTGGACATTCATATGATGGTTGGGTCACTGAAACTAAGGGAGCAAGATTGGCTTCAATAGTCTAACTATGTTGAGTGGTTGGTTCTCAACCGTCAAAATCTACTTCACTATAGTTGTCACCAGGAACCACAACTTTACTAGTTCTGGTGTTATGTATACTTTGCCTACACCTACTACATGTCATTGATGGTCATGCCATGGATAATCCTTCCTCGTTATTCCTAGAAATCATAATTTCACTAGATTCTCTTCTTGTCAACTTTTGTTTGGCCTTCCAACACCTCATTTATAAAAATTGGTGTCAACAAATATTCATTACTTGTTCACAATATTGGACCATTAATACGAGTGATTGCAAATTCATAACATAGATAATGGAGATCTCTAAAGTATTATATATGCACATAGTATTATGGATTTTCCTCTAATATAATTGATAGTAGAAATAGTATGTTTTAAGGTACTCCACTTAAATCCCATAAGCTACAACTACAAGTGTGCAATTCAAGATTAATAACAAGCTTTTCAACGAACAAGGTGCTTGTGACCTCAGACAATGGGCTATTAGACCAATTAATAAGCCAATTTATTCTTTTCTCAACTTCCTTATTCAATCTTTTCATTGGGTTGGGCACGATATTACCTTTTCTCTCTTTTTCCATCAATGAATAAAACCTCATCATTAAATAGGTTTTGATCCATTATGTTAGCACCAAGGCTTGCTAAGTGATTTGATGAAGCCAACAATATAATGAAGTCTACATGGATCAAAGCTTGCAAAGTAGATTTCTTGAAGCCACCATGGAGCTTGATAGAGTTTTGGTCTAGGACTTAGGTTGAGTGTGTGTGAGAGTGTGGTTTTGGTATAAAATCATGAGTTGCATGAGATATCATTCAAAGTAAGCTCCAAAATTTATTTTTTAACAAATCAGGTTTAACAGATTTTGAAATAAATATTTTTTAAAGAGTAAATGAGTAAACTATTTTTTAGAAATCAACATACTGGATTTTCTAAGTCACAGAAAAATAAATCAATTGAATGATTGATACAATCGATTGAATTTTTTACAGATTTAAAAACCAGTTTGTCTATATAAAAGGCAAGCGCGAATTGTAACATAAGTCTTTTACGAAATTCATTTCAAAGAATTCTGAGCGAACACTTGTGTCTTTCAAAGAGAGAAAAACGTGCTTTCACCTAGAAAATTAATAACATTTGATTTTCATTAAGAAAAACCTCAACAACTTTATTCTTGGAGCCTTGCATTGAGTGGGTTTCATGCAACAGTGGTTCTGCACCAAAGCTAAGCCTTTTATACTGGTTTTAGTCAATTTTTTATTTGTTGAGTATAGAAGTACTTCTGTTTTGTTTTCTCTTGATAATTTTTATACTGAGTTAGAAGTTACAAATTGCATAGGTTTATGTAATTTATGTTTGTTGTTTTGGTACCCAGATTACATAGGATATTGTAATTGGGTTTGTGTAGTGGTTTTTGCATTGTGTTTGACTTGCTATGAGGTATAGTAGGTTGTTTGCTGCTGGGAGCAGTGGTATCTTGCGGGTTACAAGTGTTTTGTATTGTGTAAATTGATCTTTGTGATCTTTATTAGTGGAACTCTTTGCTAGTTAGCAAAGGACTGGACGTAGCCCTTGTGGAAGGGTGAACAAGTATAAATCTTGGTGTTCTTGATCTCTCTTTCTCTCTTCTTGAACGTTTTATCATATTTTCTATCGCTCATGCAATTAATAATTCTTCGCGCGTAATTGACTGATCATTGTGCTGGTGTTCTTCTATGTTCTATGGAACTGTTATTTCATTTATATAATTGATTGAATCTGTTATCAATTACTTGAGTACTTTTTGTTATCTGTTATCACTGTTTAATTGATTGAATTTTTGGAAATCTGTTTTCTTGAATCAATTATTGTTTTAGTTCTGTTTATTAATCTGGATTGTCATACTGTGTAAGTAATCTTCAGTTTACTGTCAATACTATTTGTCTGTTATTTTCTAGACAGTTCTAAACTATGTTTTTACTCAACTAATTGCTTCCGCTTTTGAATCTGGTGTTTTTACTGTTTATTATTTTTGGGTGTGATTTGATTAATTGTTGAACTATTTGGTAGTGTGCATTGTGTTCAGTTGATTGCTTCTGTGATTCCAATCAACTGCTTATTGTTGTTTTCAGTTTTGTAAGTTATTTCAATTGATTGATTCTGATATGGAATTTATTGATCTTTTGTCGTGCACTTCTTAATATCATTTTTCAGTAGTTTTAATAAAGAACTTTTATTCAATCTTTAATATTTTCCATCTTTTGTGAAAATTTGTGAAAATTCAATTCACCATCATTCTTGAACTCGGCCTAAACTTGTTTTTTACATTCCGCCATACTAATAATTAGTTTGCCTCTTATTGCCAATAATGTGTTATTAGATGACTTTGTTAGGCTGTTGATCAAGACATCATACTTGACATTTGAATTGAATGGATATTTGCACCAATAACTCCTACATTGGTTATACAACCAATAATGTGCAACAGGGTTAATTTGATTGATTTGTCTCATTGGTTTTCCTCCCATACAAATGCATAAGTTGCTTTTGTTACTATCATTATTAAATATCTAAATCAAGCTTCCCCTACCAAATCTTCTTTTTTTCTTTCTTTTATATAAGTGACAAAGACAATATCTTATACCAGCAACAAAGGACATAACATAAAATAAGGAAATAAGAGAGTAATTCATTAAGATAAAGATAAATCCTAACCTTTCTGATAGTTTGACATAATAACTCATTTATTCTTTACGGGACATAATATTTTCAAACAATGAGAACTTAAACCATGGCCAAGAATATTTGTCTTTAAATGATAACCATATATAAAAGGTCTACATGTTTGCACCTATCTAAGCATATATGAAATCTTACAAATACAAAAGGACAAATTCAATATGTCTATCAACAACTAATTTACAATTGTTTCCAACATGACCTATAGTAAAGAATAATGTTTGTTTGCATCACTCAATAATTTCAAGTGCCAATTCTTTGCCTTTGTAAGCAAGTCCAAATGCAATTACAGTTGAGAAATTTTGTATAATATAGGCTGCAATTTTGTTTTTTGCAATAATTTTCCTATTTTATTTAACCATCTTTATTATATGTCTTGCCACCGACTTGGATTTTACATTATTGTTTGAAAAATTTATACTGCACTTATGTTTCTCTATACACAAAAAATGTGGAAAATTAACTTTTTTTCCAACTCTACTAACATCACCTTCTCTAAGGGCGCATCATCTGGTCCTAGATCACCTTCCTCACATGTTTCAACACCATAATCAACCTCTGCATGCACATAACTTTTTTCTCCACCATTATCATTTATGTACCTATATCACCACCTTCTTGAATTCCCACAACAATACTTGTTCTTACATTCCCATTTCTGAGTAATTCTTCCTTATTTACATAATTAGGAACATTTATTGATAGATTTTCAAAAAGTATGGACCTCAATCTTGTTACAAATGGCATAATCAACAAAATCTAAAGCATGTAAATAAGTATTGACTTCTTTAAACTCATCTTGTGGATTGGCTTTGTTTCCTTTCCATCAAAGCCTAAACCGTATTGGTACCCATTTTCCTTCACAATAGTTATCACTTCCAAAACAAACCATTAATCCTTATTATAATTGTTCATTTTATCAATATCTTCCTTCTTGTATATCAAATATGTTCTCTACCTATGATGAACTATAATATTGAAAGACATCCTACAACAAAGATAGAAATTTAAACCATCAAACTAATATTTAATTATTGACAATTATTAAAAACCTCAAATGATCACAAACCCTAACTAAGTCACACAAATAGCTGACCTTAATTAAATAATCTTAATTCAAAGAACAAAATAACACAAACTCCACAAAGTAATTGAACCACTGTATCCTCCTGCATGAAAGCATGAAAGTAATTGCACTCCAACTCCAACCTTTGCATCCAAAATAGAACACATAAAAATGACAGTCCACCAAAGACACTAAAAAATAAACAAAATTATGTATTTCTCTCTAACCACGAGTAGATTCCTTTTTAACCCTGTCTTTAGTCTCCACAAAAAGTTCTTCACATCAACATTAATAGCCTTCATTTTGCCATGTCCTTCAGTCCTTGATCACATGTTTACATCCTCCAACAAAATAATACTTAATAATTTTTATAATTTACAAAAAATATATATTAAAAAGCTAAAAAAATTAAATTTATTATATTAAGAGTATTCTCTATTTTTTTTCTCGTTATACTAAAAAATAAAAAAGAAATGTTTCAATACTTATAAGAAAACACATTTTACCCATAATATTATATAGTGTTGAAATTAGATATGAAGGTTAAGTCTTTAATCTGAATGTCAGATTAAATAAATTGTAAGATTAATTTGATTTTTTTGTTTGACCAATTTAGTCGCTAATTTAAATGAGTTTAAATTGATCAATTTATTTTATAAAATAAAAATTA
>Ga0123340_1007950_pt1 | contig 10093 bp, 4 predicted proteins | sample SirMexnodulemix_FD_89961 | JGI IMG/M metagenome (GOLD analysis project Ga0123340, IMG submission 89961) | Root nodule microbial communities of legume samples collected from Mexico - Siratro Mexico nodule mix | ecosystem: Host-associated > Plants > Roots > Nodule | place: Mexico: Nepantla...
ATTATGTAATATAACTCAATACAAAAATATCTTTCATTGTATTCTAAGAAAAACAAGCATAAATTATATTTTTAAAAGTGATTAATTATGAAATGAATAATTTATGTAATGGAAATAATATTTAAAAAATAATTATTTTTAAATTATATATAAAAATAATTAATTACAATGTTCCCAAATTTTGAAAAGATAAAATTGAATTGAAAAATTATAATTTTTAAAATTGGATTTATAGGTTAAATTTAAAAATATATTAAATAAAAAATAATATGGAATGAAATTAATATAACAATAACCAATTTAATAAAGTATGAAAAATAATTATTAAACGCCTACATGAAATAATACGAAAGCCATTAAAAGAATTCTAAATTACTAAACGACCATATGAAGAAATATAAGTAAATTGTAAAAATATAGTAATTTGTCTATTAAACTGAATACACAAAAATATTGTATTACATTTTAATTTATGTTAACAAATATATCTTTTTACAAGTTAAGATAAATATAATTTTAATTTGGTAATACTTATCACAAAATACGTGGATGTTTTAAAACAAATTTCGTATACTTTAAAAATCATACAATAACATAAACTTATATTAATTTTCTTAAAATATAATAAAAGAAAAAACAAACACTTTGCAAAACGAATCATAAAATATTGTAAAGAAGGAATAGATTTATTGTTGATATTGACTCCGTCAGAAAAGAAAGGAGAAAGAAAAAATAACGATTACAAAAGTGATAACAGGAAAAGTGTAATTAGAAAGCAGGACTGCTATAGAATATATAAGGCAGTAGATGAAAGGAAAACTGACTAACACTAAATCAAACTAACAAATAACTTGAAACAGCAATACTAGCAAACTTAATAAACCCCTCTCAATAAAGAAGAAAAATATTGGTAATGATCATCTTGGAAATAATACTTAGAAAAACAATCTTTATTAAGTAAAACCGCTCCGCAATCCGCAAGTTGATATAGTATTCACTTATACAAATGAGTTTTTGATACATGTCAATTTTCATATATTTAATTCTCTTATATAAAGTAGGATTTGATACAATATGAATAATAATCTTATTATCATAATATTTCCAGACAAAAGAAGTATTAATGTGGAGGTCAATTAAGAAATGTTGTAACCAAGTTATTTCACTTAAAATATTTAAGAAAGTCTTGTATTCTGAACAGAAAACTTGTTAATAGAGTTTATCTTTTAGACTTTCAAGAGATTAAAGAGTTGTCCAGAAGGTAAAATCGAATGGTGGATTTATTTTCTATTAAGATCTCCAATCAATATTAATATAAATATGATATTTTTTTTCTATTAAGATCTTCGATCAATATTAATATAAATATGTAATTGAGTATCAAAATCACCTTTAAGAAGTATTTCTAGTGGATAACATGTTTAAGGTACTTAAAAGTGAGTGTTAACAACACTCTTACAATTAATATAAAGATTAGAAATAAATTGACTAAATTTGGATATTGAAGTATATGTCCCGTATAGATGTAGTTAAGTATAAAAACATACTAATGAGTTTTTGGTATTATCTAGGATATGTTAATTTAGTGTCATACTCAACATTAAACTTTAGATTAAAATCCATAGAAATAACTGAAGACTTACATTCCAGCATATCCAATATTTTAAAATAGACAAAATACAATATCTTTAACACAAATATTTCTTTTTAAAATTTAGATAAATCTAATCAAAGGAAAATTTAAGATTTCAAAGACCTTTTAATCTGAAATATTGACTAAGAAGAGTTTTTATGTGTAAAATAACATTCTTGCTTAGCTCGTGAATGATAATATCATCAACATAAACTAAGACAACTAAGACAACAACAAAATTTGAATCGTATCCATTAGTAAACTAACAAGAATTAGATTTAAATTGTTTATAATTATGACAAAGTAAGGTATTACTGAATTTCGTAACCCAACACCTTAAAAGCTTGTTTTAAGGCCATATATATACTTATTAAGTTTGCAAGCATGAAGAGTATGAGAAGTGCCTTATAAGAGTGGTTTATAACCATGAGGAATCTACAAATATCTTCTCAAGGTAACCATTTAAAAAAAAACATTATTAACATCCAATTAAGTTAGATTCCAATGTTGAGAAGTAGGTATTAATAAAAGTAATCAGAGAGTGATCATCTTGGTCACACGTTGTGGAAATCAAAATCATACTATTGTGTGTTCTTTTTTAATAGCGAATAATGAAATTAATTGGATTACTTGAGAGGTGCTCCAATCCTATTACAAAAACATGATATAACTAGGGTAGTCAAACCACCACAACCAATACATCAGTTTTAGAGAATTAAATGCATAGTATAACAGATAGATTGTTTACGGTTACAAGCAATGATCCTAGTTATATAGAGGGAGTTAACAATCCCCTAATGCTCTTAGCCGCCCTTAAGTTCTACCTATAGGTTCCACTGTGTCCAATCCACATCCAATTGCTGCTCCCAAATGTTGTATATGAAAATCCACATCTAGAAGGCCGAGCACCCTCACCACCCTATCAAGGCCGACCTCCCAAGACCGATCTCCAAAATGTCGAGATGTGGTCAGTCTCAAGATGGCCAATGTGCATAGTCAAACTCCCGTGGTCAAACTCTATAAGGTTGAGCGCCCTTTAAGTCCCTCCCTTTATAGATATTGTCTAGCTCTAACAGATTAGTGTTGCACTTTTCGTTTCCTACACAAAGAGCAAACAAAAATCTAATATACTTACTCTCTACCCTAATTCCTACTCATGCACCTAATATAGAACTTCTAAGACCCATGTCCATATCCAAACTCCCAAAGTCGACCTCCGGAGACCTATCTCCACACCTAAAGGTCAATCTCCAAAAAATTGAGCTCAACGATTGTCCTTTCAAGGCAATTTCCATCAAGTCAAAATGTGATCATTATCCACAATCATACTATTGCGTGAATCTCCTGGCAACAAGTTTTGCTTTATGTTTGGGTACAATATCATCAAAATTAAGTTTAAACTTAAATGATCACTTACAATGGATATTATAACTAATAGATTGTTTTTTCAAAAAAGAGACACCATGTTCTAGGTATTGTTAGCTTCCCTAGTGACCAATTCATCAAAAATAGTCTTCTATCAAGATATGTATTTGATGGGTTAACCATAAATTTGTGGTTTAAAATATTCAAAATTTGACAAAGATAATATCCATGAGAATTGAATAGTCTTGAATAGTCAAGTAAGTAGTTGTATAAGATAATGATAAGTAAAAGAATTGATAGAATAATAATAATAATCTTTAAGATATTTAAGAGGATTGGTATTCTAAGAGAAAATTGATTCTGAATCAGTTTGAACGAAAAGATTTTCCTAAAAAAAAGAATAACAAAAATTAAATTTACATTATCATTATTAGTAATAATATAACTGGTTATTTTAAAAGAAGTTTTGGTTCCATCAAAATTTTTATAACGAAAAATATCTAACATGAGAAAACATCACGAAGCCTATAATCTCTTTGTATCCCTTGGGATAACCAAGAAAAATGGAACCAAATGGCCCTTCTTATAAATTTATTGATTAATTTTTATATTAAAATAAACATATTTTAATATAATAACAATAACGTGATATTTAAAAAAAGATGTAATAAATTTTATTAGGCAGTCAATATTTTATGACATCCAAGTAAACGGCAGAGAGTAAAAAATATGTCATCATATCTGTCTTACATGCATCACACAAATAAAAACACACATAATGGATTAGAGTCTGCTGTCTAATATATGAATAGCCTACTTTTTTCGTGTAAACAATACATAAAGAATCCCAACACCGTACAAAATGCGTGATTTAGTGTATTGAGTATGAAATAATACAAATTTTTGGTCCTCCCTAATTTCTTAACGAGCACAGATGCAATGCATGAGAAACCAAATTGTTTATTCTTATACTTCTATATGTATTCAATACATAATTACGCGTGAAAACGTTAGGTGACGAATTAATGGTTCATTTATTTGAGAGATGACCATGCTAGCCACCAACCAAAAGAAGAGAATGAAAGAATAGGCATGGGAATTGCTTAATTTCCCTTCGATTCGACTAAGATATTCCACCAATTTGATTCTTGATTTCCTGAAATATATATCCAACCTTGGTTAAGGTAAAGGTCACCCTATCTAGCCTCTAATTGACCCCAGGAATAGGTAATAATTAAAGTTACTGTACTCTCTTTATTGTCTTTTATTATTATTTTTTTTTGTCATATGCGAAGAGATGAGAAAAGGTAGTGATCAAATACTGGATAAGAGAAAAGGAAAACTGTGAAAGTCGAAGGAAGCTGCTACTTCCCAAGAGATAGATAAAATAATATTTAGAGGTGGTTTATGATTCAAAACTTGTTTAACCAGTTTTATAAATTAAAATATGATTAAATTAACTTTAGTTTATAAAAATAAAATTTTTATGTTATATATATTTTTAAAAAAATTATAGAAAAATTCGTCCCATCACTTTATGTTGCATCCAAATAATAGCATTTCTTGGGATACTTTCACAAACTTAAATATTCATTTGCTTTCTTCGTAACGATGACATTTTCCCAAACAATTATTTTTACGAATTTGGCAAAGGCTAGGGTTTTATTTCACCTATACTTTTTTTTTAGCTTTATTAGTTTCATCCAAACTCATATACGTTTTAAAAAAAAAAAAAATCTAGATAACATTACAGCATTTGTAGTTGGAATATAGGTTCAACATCATTAGAAATATATGGGAAGAGAAATATAAGGTTATTGATTATCATTAATTATGACACAATTTAAAACATGTAATATTAGGTGAGTTTTAGTTGTTAGATCTAGAGGAAGTAACAACTTGTATATCACTAAGTGAACACATTTGATAATAAGAAAGGGACTAAAATATTTAATACCCAATTTCTAGTTCTTTTTCAATGTCACAAAATTTTGTTTATAGTTGGAACTAAACTGGCACCATATCCACAAACTACACGGAATGTCTCTTAGTGACAAAGAAAATGTTACTACAAACATAATATGTTTACGTATACACTTATTTTACCTATACCCACACATAATTTTAATGTAGATTTTGGATAAAATTCAATCATATCTATTTGTCTCAGAATAGTCTACATTTACACATTTTATAAGGTGTATGAATAAATTTATTATCACACGTCGACATGTATTGTATCTAACTATAATATATACCTATAAATTAAAAATGTAATATATAGGTAAAATATGGATTAAAATTAGTATGCAAGTGTATTAAGTAATTACATTGTGTTAAACATGAAAAAAATAATAACTGATATACAAACAACATTAATTCCAGTAGTATACGTAATTATAACACGTTGAACATTACAAAATTAATGATGGATAAAAACAAGGCAATTGAGGAAATTTATCAAACACCTAGAATGAAAGTTGTTAAGTAATAAAGCAATAATGGAAAGAAAAGAAGAATAACAACTTATATCGAGCAACATTGCAGTGAACAAGATCATCACAATATAATCAAACAAATCAAGAAATCTGACGATAAAAGGAAATATCAATGAACCTTTCGAAACCTTTAGAAACGATGTATTTGAAAGTTCTTAGACGAGCTAAAGGTACGCCAATACAAGCTCACAGCAGTGTCAATTCATGTTTCATGTTCTTTAGTAATTGTAACTAATGGTTAACGACACAATCAGGTTGTTGGAATTGAACTGTGAATAACTACGTAATGACATGTGTCTTTGCATCCTTCTAATACGATGGTACTGGATTTGAGCAGGAAGTTTCGATTTATTTTCATAAAGTATGATAGGGAATTTTAACTTGAAGGTACTATAATTAGGTAATGAGCACCCTTGAATTGGTACCTCCACTTCTTGTATCATACCTTCAACGTTTAAAGAGTTGTTATTGCCAACTAAAACCTCAAACCCATAAGTTGGTTTGAGTAATTACAAACAAGTTGCAAGTCATGGTCATAGAAAGTTGTTAGAACTTCCTATACTAAGAAGTACTTGAATATGCTCACCATTGATAGTATTTTGAAATTCCATATGTATTGCAACAATAACGAGACATTGCTCGAGTGAAGTATTGCAAAATATGAAAAATGGTGACACCTTAAAAATCCATTCAAGATAGAACCATATCAAAACATAGAAAAATATAATAGAGTCAAAGAAAATGGGAGAAGAATCTTTAGCATTTTAGAATAGGTTATAAAAGCATAAAGAGAGAAGAAACAAACAAACTACAGGGGTTTACCATGTAGGCTATGCTTTCTGTAACCACACCCCCCATAATTAAATTTTTGTAAGTGAAACAAACAAAACAGAAGGATAAGATATATATCATGTTGTTTCTATTACTTAAATTAGAAACTATTATAATACGTTCTTGGACCTTATAACAAGAATAAGATATATATTATATGATAAATTTGTGAATTTTTATACCTTAAGGAAATGTTAAAGATATTTTTTATTGAGTCATCACCGGTACTCCCTCCACCATGGACACACTCCACTGTAATCCGTGTCAATGGGTGCTGATTAGAGTGAAATTAATCTAATTCTTGATGTAATTGTCTGTTTTTAGCTTTAATTTCAGAAGACTTTTCAAAAAATTAAGAAAAAATTAAGAAATAATCTATCGCTTCATCTTCCTAATAACGTACCTAATAATACATTATTATATATAAAAAAAAAGACGAAAAATGAAAGGGGGAAGTTGGTGTGGTAGACCAGCTGTGACTGTCGGCGTATGTATGCTCTTTCATTCTCTCTCTAAACTCGTCGTCTTAGAGAGAGAGTGTGTAGTTTTTCTTTCTTCTTAATTCTTGCAGTTCTTCGTTTTCATTTTGGGCGCAAGAAAAAGTAACCTCATCATTGCAATTTCAGCGCAAGATAATTGCGCTGCGTAATTCACATTATTGTTATCATTGCAGCGTTGTGAGAGTGTGAGAGAGAAGTGAGTGTGGCCGAAGCACTACTACATTGATTGCGGAGACACGTTAGGGATGGCCATAAGCAGAGAACGATAGCCTCCGACGTCGTTCCGTTGCGGAAGCAATGTAGAAACGGTTTCGGGGCCGTTGCCGGAGTTCGGAGAGAGGATTTCGTTCGGAGCGTAACCGGTTTATCGGAATTGGATCGGGAGCGCGATGGAGTCGCGGATGGATCACTACGAGATCATGGAGCAGATCGGTCGCGGAGCGTTTGGCGCCGCGATTCTGGTGAACCACAAAGCGGAGAAGAAGAAGTGCGCGCCGTTTTGCGTCTTGGTTTTGCGTTTGGCTGAGTCTGTGACTGGATTGTGTTCGTTTGAATTTTGAGAACTGACGCTTGGTCTGGTCCGTGGATTGCAGGTACGTGTTGAAGAAAATCAGGCTCGCGCGGCAGACGGAACGATGCAGAAGATCTGCTCATCAGGAGGTAGGTTTTTGGTTACTTGTTTGTTGATTTGCGAAGTGCTCTGAGATTTGACCTTTGTTGACTGTTTTGGAATTGTAGATGGCGCTTATTGCTCGAATTCAGCACCCTTACATTGTGGAATTCAAAGAGGCTTGGGTTGAGAAGGTGAGACGCAGCACACCGTTTCAATTGTTGTGCTATGACGGTTATTGTTTTGGCTAAACATGTTTTGGTTGTGTTGCAGGGTTGCTATGTTTGCATTGTTACTGGATATTGTGAAGGTGGAGACATGTGAGTAATATCTTTGAAGTGTGAACTCCCACTAGTATCGTGTGAAGTTCATTAGTTGTCTATGCCTGATTACTTTCTATTTTTGCTATGTTTAACAGGGCTGCATTGATGAAAAAGTCAAATGGGGTTTACTTTCCTGAAGAGGTATTTTGGCACAAATATATTCGGTTTTCGTAATTCACGTATTGTTGTTTGAGAATTTTGGTTGCTCACATTGGTTGTCTTTGGCATTGCTAAGAAACTCTGCAAGTGGTTTACTCAACTACTCTTGGCAGTGGAATACCTGCATTCAAACTTTGTATTACATCGCGACCTAAAGGTATTACTTATGACACAAATTTATACGATAAACATGCTGCTTCTTTTTATCTCCTTAATCTTCAATTTGAAAATGTATTAAATTATTTTTTTCAACTCTGCTTGCAGTGTTCCAATATCTTTCTTACCAAGGATCAAGATGTTCGCCTTGGTGAGTTCATATACCGTATCTGACTTATTTAGGGATAGATTATGATGTTTGCATCCTGAATTTTGTCTGTAATTTCCTGACAATTATATAGGGGATTTTGGGCTTGCTAAGACACTAAAAGCGGATGATTTGGCTTCTTCGGTATGTGAGAAATGGGAACTTTCTGCTTTTTTTTTTCGTCTTTAAATCCAATTTTGTTGTTTGAATGATGTAAAGAATCATGCTAGATATTATTCTGTCAAGTTTTTACGGCATTGTTGAACCCTGCATGTTAACATCATAAGCTGAGCAGCTCTAAAACCAAGTCAGAGCCTGGGTTTTTTCATCCTTACATCACTCCCCTTGCTTTCTCCCTCAGTAGGACATACTTAGTTATACTTACTCTCCAAGAATACCCATTCATATTTACATATAATCATCCAATTTTTGTAGCATCTGGCTATCAAACTTAGTATCCTAGAGTATCTGCCCATTAGAACAGAAAGCTTCACTTTGTCACTATGCTTGTTAGAGTCTATTTGGTAAGCCATTAGCTAATGACGACTTTCACTATGCTTAATTAAAATTTATCTGGTTGTTCGTTGATTTATTCCTTCACATCACACCATACTCCCCATTCTGGTTATTACTATGATGTTAAATGTAAACTCTCGCCAAAACACTTATTTTAAATAAAATTTATGCCATGACTGCTAGAAATAATTATCCTTAACTTTTTTTTTTTTTTTCATATAAAACATCTCCTGTAGGCGAAAATTGATGTCAAACCTGGAAACATAGACTTGCAGGCCTATTTGTCTTAGGTGAAACAAAAAACTTTGAAATCCTTTAAATAAGTTTATTCAGCTTGTGAGATATTTTATTTTTTTCCTTGTAATACTAATTACTATAAATATTTTTCTTTGTTGACCACAATGACACTTAAACCTATGCATATGTGATGTGATATATTTTGAAAGTGAGTTTATATTAGTTCAATAGGGATGACCAAGAGGATGCCAGTAGTGAGGGATAATACTCTAAAATAAGCTAAGGTGGCATTTCCACGAAAAGTTGCATAGCCTTTTCTTTCTGCAAGCTTTCTTATTTTCTTCTTTTTATACTAATATTTCAGAAAATAGAAAATGTGGAGACCAATTGAGTGTTGTTTGAGTGGATTATTTATTAATTTCCTTGCTTCAGATTTGATAAGATCGAAGTTTCTACTTGAATCTGATTCAGCTGGAAGACTGACTATGTTGTAATGAGCTTTGTATTTATCAGCTTTCACATTTTTTAAAGGATGCAATCCATGTTTTAGTAATTTCCAATTACTATAGGTTTATAATATGACATCGGTACCATATGATTAGCATTGCATTTGTCTTACAAATGTGAAGTTACTGGTTGAGGAAATTAATTTCTGTAAATATTTGTGTGCAGGTGGTAGGAACTCCCAACTATATGTGTCCTGAACTGCTTGCGGATATTCCTTATGGATTCAAATCTGACATTTGGTCACTAGGTATATGTTTTATCCAATGAATATCTGATATTCGTTTTGCTACTGCTAAAATGCATTTTCGTTGTTCAGGGTGTTGTATATATGAGATGGCTGCTCATCGCCCAGCGTTTAAAGCTTTTGTAAGTATTGATTTCTTTTTTTACTTTATAGTGATTACAGGTGTGCTATATATAATCAGATGTCTCATCTCATGCGCAGTCATTAAGTCATGTGTGAATGTAATATCATGTGTTAATCAAACAGGTAGTAATGTTGCATTTTTGTTCAACAGAAAGGATAACGAATTGATTTGCATAATGGTCTAGGATAACAAAATTTCTGATCGAGAGTTCCTATATATATATATATATATATATATATATA
>Ga0123340_1007953_pt1 | contig 10091 bp, 6 predicted proteins | sample SirMexnodulemix_FD_89961 | JGI IMG/M metagenome (GOLD analysis project Ga0123340, IMG submission 89961) | Root nodule microbial communities of legume samples collected from Mexico - Siratro Mexico nodule mix | ecosystem: Host-associated > Plants > Roots > Nodule | place: Mexico: Nepantla...
ATTAAATATCATCCTTAAAAAATATTAATAAATTGAGTTTTTAATAGATAAAAATCAGTTAATAGGTATTTTATCCCATTCATTTTATTATTTGAAATATAAAATTTATGAAATCCATCCTATTTGACACACCCCTATAATGATAAATTCTTTCAAATTGATATTTTATTCTATTTTTGAAATGAAATATTTTTTTGTAATATTTGTTTCTTTATCTTAAATTGAATATTTTCAGGAGAAAATAATGTTATGGAGTTAGATGAATTCTGAGTGTATTTTTTATTTCTTCAAAATAGCATATTTTTTCTCAACAAAAGAGTATTTAATCACAAGAAGAAAAGTCCTGGAATCACGCTTGGTTTAAAAATGGTATTAGGCTGCTTTTTATAACATGTAGTTACAACTTAATTTAACTAAAAGAATGTTTTGCGAAAAAACAAGATGCCTATATGTAAGTATTTAGTTAGTTTATATTTATAAAATATTTTTTATCCTTAAATTTCATAACATATTTTTGTTTCTTTTTAACACTTCATTGTTTAATATTCTATTCATATTACACATAGCACATGAAATACATAATTTTTCATCAGCATACATAAATTTATTCAATTCGATTTTGTTGCCATTTATATGTAATTTAATTGCTTTGTTATTGGTGAAAACTATTCATTCATTTTGTTAATAATTAACTAGTTGAAAAATTTGACTGGTGATTTTAGTAGGGTCTCCTCTATTAAATATTAGTATTGTTTGATATAATTAACTATATTATTTGGAATTTAATTTAATTGTATAAGACGTTAGTAGCTTGATATTTATTCATATATTTCAGTAAAACAAATTTAAGTATTTAGTGTTAAATTATTGAATAACATTAGTTTTTAAAACGATTTGATATAAAAATACTTAAATATTCCATTCCCTTTATGATACGTCTATTAAACAGTGAATTTATAAATTAGTTATTTTTTTATTGGTTTTTATCTATAATATACAAGTAATGTTTAGATAATATACAAGTAATGTTTAGTTTGTTTCTAGTTTAACCTTTGAATGGAAGTTTAAGTTTACAAGTTGAGACTTGGTTTCGCAAACACATTAGCATACAAGTTTTCATTTATTTGATCATCATTAAGTTTTCATTTACGTTTATATTTTAATATAGAGCAATGTTAGGTTGACACTGCTACGTGGCATACCTCCAATTGACACATTTAAACGATGAAAAACAGTTCCTTTTACATGAAAACCTCATAAAAGGCTCACCTTTAGCAACTGTTGATGGAAAATGCAAGAAAATCTATCACTGAGAAGACGAGAGCAGATACGAAGCCAACTGAAACACTTGAGCAGAGAGACGTCGCGAGTGCAAATAGAGCGAGAGCAGAGCGAGTGAGAGTGGGCAAAGAGAGTGATAGAGATCGAGAGCAGGGATAGCCTGAGAGGGAGAGAGAGCGACACTGAGAGTGAAAGAGCTCGAGGTGCGGGATTTCAAAAATTAGGGCATTCAGAACTTGACTTCCACTTTTGCCCCTTTAGTTTTGCACTTCCACATTTGCCTCTGCCACGTAAAATGCTTTGACAAAATTACCCCAGTGTCAAGTGGAGGTAATGAGAAAACGGTGTCAACAAAACTTTATTCTTTAATATAACATACCCCCATCGTACATTTCATCACCTCGAATCAAGTAAAACAAAGTTGATTACTTTATAAAGTCTGGATACTTTAAAAATGATAACGTATGCTTTGTATATGAATATTTTTTCGATCTTTTTATACATGTATAAAATATCTAATATTTGCTATTGATTTGTTTTTATTGACATTTCTCAAATCTGTTTTAGATACTTTTACTTTTGAAATACTTTTCAGGTATGTATCCAAAAAGTATTTAATTTTTTTATTTCATGATTTTTTTTTCTAGGGTATGGCTGAGATACTTACACATAATTTAAAATTTATTGAACAACCTATTCTTCCAATAGTTATGAGAGAAATTGAAATATATATTATGTTTTTATATTTTTGAATAAAACTAAAATAGATAAAAAAAAGGACTAAATAATTAGTTCGTGTGAGTTGCAACCTTCAAATTCTCTAGAAAAGATTAATTATTATTATTGTATAAAAAAAACGAGAGAGATAAAACTATAAATGTTAATTAATAGAGATATATCCACATGATGATGTTGAACTTCTTGAATTAGTATTTTTTTTTTCTCTTAATGATTTAAATTTAGAATCTATACTTTTTCTTGATAAAATAATAAGGGAATAAACACCAGAGAAAACAAAATGATGCTTCGGATTTATGGTTGTATAAGGTCAATTTATATATTTCTTTTAATGTAATTAGTTGAAATTTACTATAATATACACAAAATCGATATTTTCTTTTATGATATATAAATGTGTTTTTATAAACTGCAATCATTATAATTATGAATTAATAAAAAACATCAATGTGTCTTTTGTTTATCAATATTCTACATCTGTCTTAAATTCGAAAAAAAAAATTATCCATATTTGTGATTCAAGATTCATAGCTTTACAGCAGCGGCAAAGTATATGGTTGTCCAATTTTGATTATATATTGTCCTCTATAAACTATTTTTTTTTTCTATAATCACCCTTTTTTGGTCTATGAACTAATTCCGCAGAAGGACTCGTGGAGCCTGGAGGAAGACATGATTCTGATCAAAGCCCACCAGGAATTTGGAAATAGGTGGTCAGAGATTGCGAAGAGGCTACCTGGAAGGACCGAAAATACTGTTAAGAATCATTGGAATGGAACCAAGCGACGCCGGAGTTACAAGACATACAACAGGAAGAAGAACAACCCTTACGAAGGATCAATGCTCCGTGCTTATGTTAAAAGGGTCACTGCTACTGAAGAATCTACAAAAGGCAAAAAGAATAAGAAGGTGTTGAGATCTAGTCGTGATGAGCTAGCACCTTTGCTTTGGTTTGAACGATGTACAAACGAAATGTTTAGTGGAAGCAGCAGCAACTACGCGCCAATGCAAGTTAAAAATAGTAATGCTGGGGTTTACTGTGCAATTGGAAAGAATACAATGAACGGGGGAATGAATCTGGCATGTGCAAAATACTGATGAACAAGAGTATGAGAGCGTGATTATATATGTTTTTGCCTTCATTTTGTAAGACACATTAGTTTACTCCTTCAATTACGTTGTTGCATTTTCTTAGTTTGATATTAGTTATGTTATAGTTTGGCAGGAATGTCATTTTATGCTATTATCTATCTTTATGGATTTTATGTGTTTGTTTCTTGATTTTAATTCATGTCGTAAGTTTTATTTATTTTTTAGTGTAGTTTGACTTTATATTTTAATAGCAATGTTTTTAGATATAAATTTTGAGATTTTTTTTATCAGCTATTTGGAAATACATACATATTTTAGAAAAGGAAACGGTTGAGAAAAGGAAATACATAGAATAAAAGAAAACTTCTGAAGCCATAGAAAATTACACTATGATTGAAACTTTTGTTGAGCAAGAGTTAAATTCACTGTGTGATAATTTTTAGAACATGATACAGGTTGTACTAATGATTCTAATATGTGTGATGAGATTAATTCTTCCATATCTATAGGTACAAACCCTCTCCCAAACATAGACCTTCTTCTTGGTATAGATCCTTTTCCACATAAGGAGATTACAACAAGTGTTGACACACTTACTAGTTTTGAAAATGATGATTTATTTGAACATTTTGATTTTTTTGTACTATCCAGTATTGATAAGACTTTCTTTTTTGATTGATGTATTGGTTCGTTTATCTGCCAAATATGTGTAGAAATAGACAAATGTATAACTTGTGATGTAGACACTAGTAATACTACATCATCTTTGACTAATGAACCAGAATTAGAAAATGTAACCATAACAACTATTCTTAAAGCTAACCCAATTGATTTGCAGGTTGTTGAAATTTCTAAACCAGGGCTATCTGTCCAGTTATAACTAAAAAAGCTAGAACCTGTCTTAATTCTTATTTTAATTAATTCTAGCACTGACTACACTTGTGATTTCTATTGTGATTCATGTGCATGTAGCCCATGTGATAATATGAATCAGTTTATGGATATATCAGTTGAGTTACTTGAATTAGAATTGTAGAAGGAGCAGTCATTGTTAGTTGTTCATGTGGATAATGACAACTTAATTGAAGATGAAATTAATTTTACATATCCAAGCTTTTGTAGACGTCCTCCTGCCCAGCCACCACCCCCTCCTTAGGCAATACCTATTCCATTACCTACCACAGCTAGACGTTATAGTCAGCCCTTCCACGACCATCCTACTCAACCTGCACCAACATCCCTTCTAGCTGAGTATAACTTTAAATGTTCAAATTCCATCATTACCAACCAACTAGCACACCCTTTTCCACCCTTAGACATTCCCTTACTAGACAACCCCATTAGATCGTCTACACCATTGATCGAAGTCGTATTCGGTCAAATAATTACAGTTAAATGCAGTACTAGGAAATGGTTCCTAGATCGTCTCCCAAGGACCTAGTTCTTGTCAAAGGATTAAACACACAAAGAGAAAAGGGGGGTTTTGTTGTTGTGAAATAACTAGATTTAATAAAATAAAAATAAAACAATAACCGAATTAGATTTTCTTAACCGAAATTTAAATTACCCTCTTGATTAGATTGTAATTCGCTTATCACAGGATACAAAAATTCATGCTCAACTTATTGAACCCTAATTCCAACCCGAATTAATTAACTAAGCGATAATTAACACAAGTTTTCCTTATGCAAATTTAGTATTCACATACATCATTCATTCCATCCCAACAACTCGTGACTCACTCCATTAAGCATGAACAAAGACACGAAATTCATATTAATTGAAACATTAAGCATGAACCAGTAAAAACATTAAGCATAAAAATAGAATGAAGAAGAGTTAAATGACGAAGAGAGTAAAAATAACGCAATAACAACCTCAAAGCTTCATGGCAATCTGAATCAAAAGGATAACCTTATAAATTAGCCTTCCATTAAATTTGAATAAAGCAAACGAAAATTAAATGCAAAACGGAATTAAAACAGTAACAAAATTAAATTAAAACAGAAACGAAATTAAATTAAAGCAGGAACAAAATTAAATTAAAACAGGAATGAAATTAAATTAAAATATGAACGAAATTAAATTACAGAGAGAAGAAAATAAATACAGAGCCAGTCTTTTCAGAGAAAGAACAAATTGAATCCCAAAAGTCGAGAATAAGGAACAGTATGCTTCTCTATCTGCCCCCTTGTAACAGGCGGCTATACCTAAATAAGTGCCCAACACTAAACCTAATGGGCCCAAATTTATTCAATTCTCGTGTAATGAATAAAAATTGAAAATAAAAACTAAAAATAAAAACTGATAATGTGGCAGCTCCCCTTCAATTCTAGAATTAATTTCCAAGCCGAATAAAATTCCAAAGTTGCCCTGAAAATAATAATAAAATTAGCTCAGAAAATCCGAATTAAATAAAACTACGAGTTTCTGGTAAATGAAGCCCAAACAGTAAAATAGAGAAAATAATAAGCAGTTAAACACAAAAATAAAAATAGGTACATAAAGACAAGTAAATAGGAAAAAATAATGACTCATCAACCATACGAGCCACTCACCCAAAAATACTATTCACACCTAACCATGAATTCATGGAACCTTCTCCATCCTCACTACATTCGCTCACTTGACCCCTGCATAGTATACCTTGCTGCACAAAAGTTCTTAACAACAATTCTTTTCTATAATTCGTTGTCTATACTAAGGTTCTGTATGCATTGTTTAGATCATCCATGTGATATCATTTTAGCACCACTTTATGCGAATGACCTTAGATTTTACTACAAAGGAGATTAGCTACAATTCTTCTTGTCCCTCAAGCTTGATGAGGGAGTTCTTCTTTTCCCACTTATCTTACATGTTTATTTGATTACTTTTACATTGAGGACAATGTGTGATTTAACAGTGGGGGAGGAGATTTATAGTTTATGAACTATTTTTCTTTCTTGTTTTGCTTTTACCTTCTTATTCTAATTTCAATTTTGTTTTCATCTTTTTATTTTACATTTTTTTTCTCAAATTGTTTAAGGATAGTTTGTGAAAGTGCTCTAGGAAAGACTTGGCACTTAAGAATGTCCAATTGTGACTCACCTCTCTTTCTAAGGAGTTTACTTAGTGAACTTTCAACATCTTTTCTTTAAAAATAAATAAATAATAAATATTGTTCTAATTTTTTTATACATAATAAAAATATTTTTTGCATATTTTCAGTAGAATTGAAGGAGTGTCTAGTGGCTGGTAGTTTTTGTAATTACGAAAAAAAATGGATTCTTGATTGGTGTTGTTTGAATTCTCGGTAAATTGCTAAATAAGTTTGGTTCGAAAATTATTGGGTTGGATCTTTTGTCCCTAGTGAGATTTTAAGCCTTTTTGATAGACTATCTAAACGTCTGTCTAATGTTCTTTCTAGTGTGTTTTCGTTCATGTTTGCTTATACTCTAGAACTTAACTTGATTCTCTGTTCTGTAACTATGTTTACATGCATAAATTGGAGAAGGCATGGAAGACAACACTGCTTCATAGCGTAAACTCTAGTTTTGTTTTCTTTTGTAATTCTTGTGCCTTCATCATGGAAGGCTAAACTTCTTTGGGTTGATTCTCTTTTGATTTCACAATGAATTCTGAGGTTTCTGTTGAATAAAGTTTTGTTTTTTACATTCTTTCTAACAATTGTTCAATATTGTTGGTCTTTTTGAAATCTATTTCGAAAAAGTATTTGTTTTTGAACGCTTGTTGAGAATTCAATTATTTTTTCCTTTAATTAGAGTTCTTGGTTAATTCGCTTAGTCTTAATCAATTTCTTGTATGCTTAGTCAATAGATAAAAGACAGACATCTCATTGAGTGTACACTTAGAGACGAAGTGAGATATTGAATATATTAGTAAAAACTTGTTTTGCTAATAAGATTCTATTGAGTTTGATTAACGCTTGTTTGATTGAGTTCAACTCTGTGAGAATAATTGAAGGATAATAATCTTAAGAAAACCAAGGAATAATTTGTTGTGAAAGAACTTGAGAGTCAACCTGTTTTTTTTATTATTTTTTAATTCATCTATTTTAATTTCCTGCATAACAATCAAGAATCTCAAAACCCCCTATTTCCCTTACTATTATTACTAACTTTCCTTGCTGTAGATAAGTAGTAAACATTGATTTACTAAATTTACGTTGGGAGACAACTTGGGGTTAACTTTCCCCTATCTATACCGTCATCTCTTTGTTGTTAGACGGTCTAGCACTACGTTAGGCGATCAACACTGAAATTCTTTTAATTTGCTCATGAATCGACAACGATCAGTATTCCATAAGCCAACCACGTATGCAACAAGATCATCTCTACATCTATACAACTCTAGTTATTTACTGTTCCCGTATTCATTTAGTTTTCTTCACAGTAGATACTGCAAACCTTGTGTTGTTGCCGCTTATGCATGGCCATTTTTTGTGATATAATCGCTGCTATGGTGGTAACCATCAACAATTTCGAGCACCATATATGATCTATTTCTGATGTCTATTGATAGGATTGTGCATACCACTAAAATTCAAAAGGCAAAAGCCATAATCGATTATGGAAATATAGATAATCTATTCTCCTTCCCAAAATACTCGGATAACCGATTATCAGAAATCACATAATCGATTAGTTTATCTCTGATGCTGTTAACGAAGTTCACCTACCACAATGGTGAAGAACGAAACAAACTGCTTGTAACATTCAGCAAAAGAGTGTGATTAAGTGTTGTTGTTAAATTAAAAGGAAGAAATAAACAAGGTGAAGCATTGGAGTTGTGGAGCTTGGCCGAATTTTCATAATTTGACAAAATAAAAAATGAGAGTAGACACGTTTGGGTTTGGCCCATTTCCCTTTTTGATTTGGCACCAAAGGAATAAAAAGTGCAAGTAATGTGATAGTATAGGCAGTATGAGGGAGAGATGTAGAGTGAAGAAGGATTGGGCTTGGCCCAACATGAAATTGAGAAGAAAAATGGAGTTTTGGAGATGTATATGGGTTCGGCTTAACCCAAATTCAACAATGCTAATAGAAATGAGAGAAGAGAAGGTGTCATTTGGGGTAAAGGTGCAATAATTGATTTTTGCACTCCAATTTTCCATTTTGAGATTTGGACATTTTTGACTTGGGTTCGTTTTGTGTTTTGTTAATAAAAATAATATTTTATTTTTAAATAATTTTTCAGTTAAACCCCCAAATGGCCATACGCGTCATGCGAGGTCTTATCGAAAACAAATTTTTGATTAAATTTTCAAATGGTTGCACGTGTCATATGGAAATTAATTCAAAACGTTTCAATTTTTGTTTCTAATATCAAAAAGTTCGTACGCGTATAATGATATCCAAAATGAAATTTAATTTCCAAATATAATAAAAGTATAAAATTTTAAAATAAAAAAACATCTTAAATTCCCAAAATAATTTAACCTTCGTTTAGAACTACGTATGCCTTGATTCTCCACCTGTTATGGATGTAGATACATAAGAGCAAGGTCAATCCTTGTTGGGTCTTTTAATTTAAAAATTATTATTTTGTTCTTATTTTCATTTTATTTCTATTTTTTTTGGGAAAAATAAACATTTAATAAACTACATATAATTGTGCTCATTCGATTAAAGGTATTGTCTTAGGACAGGCGTTGTGGGGTGATAATACGTTCCCCACACGTAACCGACTCCCGAACTCATCTCTGGTTCACAAATCATTCTTTTCTTTTTCTTGGTTTTCCATAGTTTTCCACAATAAACTACGGTGGCGACTCCATCTCTTTATTTCATTTCACCCCATTTTTTCTTATATTTTCGGATCGCTGTCAGCCGTCATCGACAAGGTCATAAGAAAAAGTATTTACTACAAAAAATACTTTGTTAAAAGTTGCTGTTAGTTGGTTAATAATATTACCATTAAAAGTCTTTGTAAACAACTTAACCCTCATTTATTTTGCGAATTAATATTTTCACCAACCACTTTTCACGCTAGATAAAAGAAAACCTTGGAACATTTACATATAAAAGATCTATATTATTCAAGAATGATTTTATATTTGGAATGGAACACATCAATGCCATTTGTAACATTTGCGAACGCCTGATTCGTACCTACATGGTCCAGCTTTATGAATATACCAATGGCACTCTTCAGCACATGCTTTGAAATCATTAAGTTGGTCATATGCATCATAATACAACAAATGACCATTTCCCCATTGAAAGGAACAAAAGAATAGTGTTGCCTAGAAGAAGTGTTTCCCAAAACTCCAGTTGAAAGATTGATTAATATTGAGATGACGCAGTCCAAGATCATCCTCTTTAGATTTGCAATGAACATTCAAAACTTCCTTTCCTTCTAGACTGTTAGTAATGAACACATTAACTTTTGGTTCTGCCCATGCCAATGTAAGCATGCACAACAAGAGAATGCCTTTGACAAAATAGAGACATTACAACTTCTAACACTATTTTTCTACTAACCAATCTTTTAAATTTCTTAGGCACAAGAAAAAAACAATCACAAAATGTTGAAGGATGTTGCAAACAAAAATAATAAACTGATATATAAAGGAAGTTCAGGTATTTTAGTTTGTTGAATAATAATGAACTAATTTATTATTGGTAAAGGTACATAATTATTAGCTTTACTGTTTATAAAGATTTACATTAATTATTTTAATTAAAATATTTTTTACTATCCAAGAGTTGACTAGTATAAATTAAATATTTTAATTTAAATATCAATCCTATGAATTACGAAATATAAATAATTTCAATTCCAATTATAATTCTAAAATCAATTTTAATTATAATTTCAAATCCAATTTCAATATAACACCTATTAATCAATTCCAATTTCATATAAAAATTAAATTTAAATTATAAGTGAACTTATAAATTTCTATTCTGACTCAATTTTATAACTCTTGTTTATTGGTTCCAATTTGAAATCAAATTTCGATCTCAATATAACAC
>Ga0123340_1007956_pt1 | contig 10091 bp, 3 predicted proteins | sample SirMexnodulemix_FD_89961 | JGI IMG/M metagenome (GOLD analysis project Ga0123340, IMG submission 89961) | Root nodule microbial communities of legume samples collected from Mexico - Siratro Mexico nodule mix | ecosystem: Host-associated > Plants > Roots > Nodule | place: Mexico: Nepantla...
AGGAGTCATTTAATTTAATTACTCTTTTAATTTCTATTTTTATCTAAATTATGTGTTTTTATTCTTGTATCCATAATTATACGTTGTATCTCCTATACAAACATTTTTTTTTTCTTTTTTTTTTTTTACGTGTGAGCCTCAGTCATTAAGTATCAAATAACTTTGTTTAGGTGATCAAATAACTTCTCAAAATCAAAATTAATGATATAAACTCACTAAAATTTTTAGCAGACTTAAAAGAAAAAAAAGGTGTCTCTGCCACACACATCTTTGTAGACAAATTATGACTGTAAATTTAAATAAATCCTCTCTTAAGTTTATTTTTTCTTCTTCTTCCTCCCCTTCAAACCAATGGAATGATGGGATAAAGTTTTTTAACTTTATTGATTAAGTGCAGTCCGCATGAAGTTACTAATTAAATTTGTTAAACAAAGTAACTCAAATCTTAATTAGTATATGCACCATCTCTCTTGATCATTATTCATCTTAAACAAACTATCGATTCATCTTAAATTTCTAGAGAAAATTTCTGCACATTATTTTTTTTAAGCAAAAACAAATGATTAAAATAACTGACAAATGATGAGTTATGTCAAACCACAGGATAACATATCCATCAATATTATGTCCTAAACATTAAAAATAAAATAAAAAATAAACATATATATATATATATATATAATTCATCTTTTTATTTCAAACAGATTTAATTGTAATACACAATTTTGAAATTATATTATTTAGAGTTAATAAAATAATACATTAGTAGTTATAAAATTCATTTAATTTTGTAATAAATATCAAAAATATCAGCAGTCTAAGCAATAACTGACGTTGAAAGAAACAGATGCAGTGGACAGTTTTGGACAACTGAATGGCGCCAACTGCAGAACTAGTGGACAATAATTTCTGCTAAATGAACCCACACAATCACAATCTTTGACTTTCTGAAGCTGTAAATCTACCAGAAACAGATTAATTAATCGTTAGCTTATGTTTTATATTTTAACCATTAAATTTATCCCACAGTTAAAATATTTCATTCAATTCAATTTCATGCATCTTCATCTTGAAATATCAAATTATATGCGGTTTAATTTTTTAATATGTGTGTTTTATGTAGAAATTGGAATAAGATTTCATTTAACATATTCAACGAAAAAAAGAAAACCAGAGCTCTTTATTTAGACTAATGTTTGTTGAGATCGATGAACTAAAAATTATATAAAATAGTTTCTTCAACTTATTAAAACAATAAATTTCAACAAAGAAGCTACATCCAAAGAGAAATATTTTTATACTCACTTTCGTATAGGAAGTTTGATTTTCGAAACAAATGTGATTGTGAACCTTATGCACTGCATAAATCAAATTTTAAAACAAATAGTTAGGAAATGAAATTATACAGGAATTAAAATGATTTTCTTAGCAAAGGAACTACTGTAGAGTTATATTATCTTTAAAATAGCTTGAATTAAGAATAAGAAAAGAACTTCAATAGTAAAGAGGTTACATCAAGCATTAAATATAAAAAAAAAATCACCTAAAAACTTAAATAATAAAAAAATGTAAAAGTGGAAGTAATTTACCAAAAAAAATATCAAGCATTTGAGTATTCATACATGAAATGAGTAAAAGAGCATTCATATTTTTATTTATTTTTTTGTTACTCCATATTAGATGTTTATGTTAGTATAAGTATTTATATATTTTTCTCACTCTTAAAATTTATATGACAACTTGAAAGTTCACTCGTCACCATACAAACAGACATGTTCAGTTAATAATATCAACTTTTATGTTCAAACTACTTCTACTTTGATTTAATTACTCCTTATTTAAGCATATAACCACCCTTTTGTCTTCAAATAATAACTCCTTCTAAACAATAGCGACAGTATCTTATTCAGGTAAATAAAAGAAACAAACAGTGTCACGCCCAAAAAAAAATTCAAAAAATATCTTTTAAACTACTTTTTTTTTTATATTTTTATTGAAAATATGAGTTAATGTATAAGTTAGGTTCTTCCACCTCTAAAATCTGACTTAGCATATTAAAATGGACTTAAGGGATTGAAAATATTTCCTATCTCACTAAATTAGTGACAAGTTCAATACATATGACGACTATTGACAATAGTCATATGAATTTTATGTTTTTTTGGATGAGATAATTAAAACTGAGAAAATAAAAAAAATATCTGTATAAAATAAAATGAATAAAAAGAAATATTATTAATTTATTAATAATATTTTTTATTTATATTTTAATTATTTATTTTATTATACTAAAAATACAGATATTAAAAAAATTAACAACCTAATACATTATGTTAAAATATTTGTAATACATATTAATGGATTATGTTTTTACATGTAACATACATATTAATCAAATACTTATGATATTAATATTAGTTATATCTTAATATTTTATTAATATTTATGATATATATGAACTTCCATGCAAATAATTTTATGTTTGTGTAGAAAGTTTAAGATTCATATTTATTTTATCCTTCTTATGTATTTTTTTTATCGTTGGAAGTAAACATTACATTAGAAAAAAAGAAATACTCGATGAATTTATTTTAACATTAATCACGCACAACAGATTTTAATAATTATTATTTATTTATACTAACATTAAAAAAATTCTAACTATATATACTCCCTTTCAATTTATATGTTTTTTAATTGAACTTAATTATTATACACTGTAAAAAGCTAAATAACTTACCTTAAATTGTTGATATAAATTTTTTATATAAGTGATAAAGTGTAGTTTATATAAAATCTATGGAAGAAAAGAAAAGAAAAGAAAAAGTAAGGAGAATCAAGAAAAGGAAGGTAAGGAATGGTCTTATCCCATGTCCGAGACATGGCACTGTTTTCTCTGCAAAACAATCTCTTTTCACTGCCAATGCTAAATACTACTTTCTCAACCAAGACCCTTTCCTCTGTCACTACTCGTAGAGCCACCATCTTTGGTTCAAGCCTCCTTCTTCTCAATTTCACCAATCTCAATTCAACACCACTTGCACTTCCACAGCTTCTGCCAGATGACGAGCTTCAGCAACAAGAAGACCGTGTTGTGCAACTCTTTCAGGTCACCTCAATTGTGCTTACACAGTATTAGTAACACACTCCTTGGTTAAATACTCATGTTGTATTTGTTCAGTATAAATGGTGATTACTTTTTTTTTCTTTTGTTATTTTTTATTAAATATGGGAATTGGGATTGTCACAGGATACTTCTCTGTCAGTTGTTTTCATTAAAGACATTGAATTGGCTAAAGTTCCCAAGTCATCTTCCAAGGGGGTTGTGCTGAACGAGGATGAAGATGCAAAAGTTGAAGGCAATGGTTCAGGCTTCATTTGGGATAAGTTTGGTCACATAGTAAGATAAATCAGATCAGAATAGGGAATTTGTTCGCCTCACTTGGATTTTATTCTGTTTATCTCAATTTACTGTTTGTCAGGTGGAGTAGTTTTTGTTTGAAGTTTATTAAGATGGTTACCGAAAGGACAAATTTTTACTTGCAAAATGGCGCTTTCAATTCAATGAAGATTGAAATATGGAAAACTGTTTCATTTACTTTGAAATTCCTTTGATCATTATCAACGTAATTGGACAGTGAATAACATATGTATACATAGTTTGACACAATGTCTTAATGACTAACGCATTCTATAGATATTGTCTTGGATTGCACTGGTTACCGATTGTTCAAACTAGTGATGTGTTCTTGCTGGTGGACAGGTTACCAATTACCATGTTGTTTCTAAACTGGCTACTGATACAAGTGGTTTACAACGTTGTAAGGTTTTCCCTTGATGCTCTTAATTCCATTCAACTTGTATACTATAATGATTATATTCTCCCACATTTTTCACCGTTTTGTTCTACTAGCATTTCTCTGGGTAGCAATAGTACTGCACATTACTACTGCTGTCTACAGGTGTTCCTAGTTGATGCCAAAGGGAATAGCTTTGACAGGGAAGGCAAGATAATTGGTTTTGATCCAGCGTACGACCTAGCTGTTCTGAAGGTATACATTCCAATCGTCTTCCTTTTTTTCTTCATTTTATTCCTTTTCAGAACATATGGTTCTTTGCCACTTCTGTGGTATTCTCTATGCTCTCTCTCAAACACTTCCACTTTCCGATCCATGATCATGACATATCCTCATTTGGTACTTGAACACCAGCCTTTTTTAAAACTGCTGTCCACCATAAGGGCTTTTGTAGTCAAGTTCCGCAAGCTGCCTTACTAAGCACATAATTTATCTTAATTATATGGTCATGTGAGACCATCATAATGGGAAAGCCTAAATCTTCTATCCCAAATTTCGTTTTGAGCATGGTGATATAGTATAGCAAAATTATTATAGGCATCAATTTTCCCTTCTAAGGTTCTAAAAAGTATCAAACAACTTTGATGTTCATCAAACTGAAAGGCCAATTAAGTACCAAAGTCAGTATTTGACTGGTAGAAAAGATAGATTTTATCTATGGTGCAAAAGCCGTACTATTCTGTCCCAGTAAAAAGGAAAAGGAAAAAAAAAAAAGAAAAAAGCTCTCAGTGTCTTTGAGCACAAGTATTTTTAAAGTTAATAGAAATGAAAAGTTGGTCATGAGCTCAAAGGATTTGTAAAGACAAGGAATTGGGAGCTTATAGTAGTGAAAATCGTTGACATAACATCAAATGATTGTTGGAAGAAATTGATGTCGCAGCTTGGCAGCCTGCACTTTACATTTTATACATGATAGATGGATTTTCATTTCTCTTCTTTTAATTACCTAATAAAGCCAATATACTGAGTTACATTAACTTCTGTATTTTTCTTTCTCTTGTTGTGTGCCACTCTAAGAAAAGCATGAGTTATTCTATTTGCAGGTTGATGTTGATGGATACGAAATAAAGCCAGCTAATCTAGGTCAGTCTAATAATTTACGTGTTGGCCAAAGTTGCTTTGCCATTGGGAATCCTTATGGATACGAGAACACTCTCACAACAGGGGTAAGTTTTTAATAATCTGTTTCTAACATCTCTATCCATTCAGGCAAAATAGTTGTAGAAGAAGGATAAAAACTTGTAGATGAATTTTAGAGCAATCCTTTAATGCTTGCCTATGTAAAGATTTTGTCATGTTGAGCTATAGTTTCCCACATAGAACAAATTCGTTATATTTTTCAGAATAATGCCTAATTGACATGCGATCAACTTGTAAGCATGTAACCATTTTGAGCCACGTGCAGGCACTAGGTTTGAGCAGTAATAGTAAGTTCTGATGCCCCGAAAAAGTATAACGTGATCATTCTGTATTGTCTGATATAAATTATGCAGGTGGTCAGTGGTTTAGGCCGCGAGATACCTTCACCAAATGGAGGGGCCATTAGAGGAGCTATTCAAACTGATGCAGCAATTAATGCAGGTAACATAACCTTCATAGTGAAGGTAAGATAGCCTAGTGAGATCAGCCTGGCAGATTCACTTCATTCTACCTACATGGGGGCAGCAAATATATAGTTGTGAAAATAATCTTGGTTAAAATCTTTTTACCTAGAGAAACTACTAGTTCTATTTCAGTCCCTGTTTCCATGTCTATATGGTATATTTAAAACATGACTTTGTTGTTTACTGAAGTGCCTAGTTTTAGATAATACTTTTTGTTACAACTCTTAGGATTCACCAAATTATTCTGGAGTTCAGTATTTTCTTAACTTGCAGTCATACGAGACTATGTAGGTATATAATCTTATATGTGCACGAATTTGACCAGGAAATTCAGGTGGACCATTGATCAACTCATATGGCCGTGTTATTGGAGTAAACACAGCTACCTTCACTAAGAAAGGTAATAAGATCATATTACTTTTATGAATGTACGTTCGTAACAGTATAAAGAGAGAATAAGAGACTCATGCTTTTAATATGAAATAGACAGGAAATTTTGTCTTAAATAATGTTATTATTATTTCTTTACATAATTTTTTGTTGCAAAACTCTTGTACATCATATTTATTTAAAAAATAGTCCGACACAAGAAGCTGCAACAATTTAAGTGTAGAAAATTGAGATGACCTTTTCTCCATTTAGTATCTTCCTTCCATAGAAATGGGTGTTGAGTAAGGTAACGAACTCACAGATTCATCATCGCGTTTACTTTTTTTCTTTATTTTTTAAACGGGTAATCAGTTCTGAGAAACTTGTTTCCTTTCATTTCTTACGTACATCCGCTCAATTTAGGGAGCTATGTCTTCCACAGAACCTGTTAACAATGTCAATATGAGAAATATATATATGTTATGATCAATTCTAGTTCTAGGAATTAACATGAAACTCGAACATAGAGAAGAAAGGGAACCTTATGAAAGAAAGGGTTCCGAGAAAACTACTTAATAGTATTCGGTGTTTACAAATATGAAAACTGCCTACGTATCAGTTAATTAATTGGCTACTTAACCCGCCCCTCACCATACATCTTATTTCATGTCAGTATACAATTAAATCACTTTAACCTAAAGAAGAAATTAATTTATTGTTCCTCTTAATTTCACCGGCACTATCTAAGCTCTGTTGTTTTGGTGGAAAGCATTATCAAAGCTAAATTAGAATAATTTCTACTCCTAGATAAGTTTGAATAATGATTATTGTTCATTTTGATGCATTTCAGGGAGTGGAATGTCGTCAGGTGTTAACTTTGCAGTTCCCATTGACACAGTCGTCAGAACTGTTCCATACCTTATTGTCTACGGAACACCTTACAGTAATAGGTTTTGATTGTTCATGTCACATTCTATAAAACTTGAACATTGAATATCATTTTTACATGTTTTCTTCATTGTAAGAGGATTAGTTGCTGACGTCTGGTATACAATGCCCTTTTTTTTTTGAGACATTACTAGAAGGGTAATGATAGTGTGACATCCTCACTTGAGGTGTCAAATTGTTAACGTGATGGTGATTAGATAATAATAATAATAATTTTTTATTAAAAAATACTAATTGGATAAAAATATTATTATTTTATTTAAGGATACTAATTGGATAAAAATATTATTATTTTATTTAAGAATGGGGAGAAGTGAAATGTAAAGATGAAATTAGATTTAAGGATTACCTATCATCGTTTGTGAATGTTGTTTTTTTTTCGTTTTTCTTGTGCGATTGTTGATGGTGGTTGCTTCAAGTTTTTCTTGCATAGTTATATGAGAAAAGCGGCAACATCTTGAAGAAAATTGGAAGAAATTATATTCTCCAACAAAACCCTCTCCAATCAATGAATGCTCCACTTCAGTTTTCTTCTTTTCCAATAAAACCCTTCCCTTTCACGGCTTCACGAGTTAACTCTCTTCTTTCCCGACATATTTACGAGTTAACTCTCTTCTTTCCCGACATATCCATGCTTTCACGATAACACTTCAATTCAACCTTTTTCTATCTCTCCCAATCCCACTATACAAAGTCACTCTTTTGAAGACCTAAAATCCTAAACCCCTAAACCTTACCATACTGTTTTCACACCGTTGCTCGTTTCACAGTTTGAAAGTCCAATGTTGTTGTTATGGGATCTTCTTCCATTTGATGATGAAGCTCTAATTACAACTCTCTCCCAATCACAATAGATTATAACGTGATCCCATGCTCAACTCGTCATTCACCTGTAGGCGAATGTCAAACAATTTTCTTTCAAATTCATTCGAAGCAAATAAAATAATAGAATTTTACCCTTACACACGTAAACAATGCCTGCCACGTAACAGTTATCAAAAGATGGTAATTTTACCGTTGTCAAAAGGTGATAATTGTTAAACGATTGTCAAAAAATCATTTTCTTTACTAAAAGGAGGAAGATAACAAATATTGTAGATTTTCTCAGCCTTTTGATACAACAAATTTTGTTATTGTTGCTCCAATCAACAAAGCAAAATCATGCATTTCGGTGTTTCTCAAACCATTTACATGAGATATGCGGGGTGCAATTGCAATCTGTTGTTACACTTCTGGCATTTTTGTGGAGTTCAATTCATTCATCACCATCACAAACGCTAACAGATGATAGTTATGATAGTTGTTCCCAGTTCGTGCTCCAATTCTTAAACGTGATTGATGAGAAGAGACCATCAAGAAAATGTTCACTCAGTGCAACAGTCTACAGTGATAATACTGTTCAATAACAAGAAATAAAAGTGCAATGTATTATGGTTTGCTTTCTACAATCATAGATACAATGCAGTATTAGTATAAATCATTCATGTACAGTGTTATGTTGCACAACATTCACTTTCTCCTTCGAAAATTCTAGATTTATTCTTTTCGTCACATTTGTTGTTCTACAGTGTTATGTTGATGAGATTGTCACATTTGGTGTTCTACAAATATGGGTTTTCCTTCTATACACCCTTTTCCTTTTGCCATTCGTACTCTTCTTATTCTGAATTTCTTTTATACTCTAACCAGTTTGATAGTTTCCATATACCAATGCAAGAGGTTTCTGATGTACCTGATGGATTATGCATTGTACAACAGATAAGTTCGAGTAGTCAGGCTTTTCATACTACAGACCCCAAGCATTGGCATGGCATCCATAAAACCTCTCTTAGAACCATCAAGGATGCTAATTTGAGACATTAATCAATGACCTCTAGTAGGAATTGTTTGATTAAAAACTCTTGATTTCAAAAGCCGCAACCAACACCAAATAAAAATCATCCTCAAACATGATTTCAGCTACAATATCAAGATTTATGAATCGCATCTGCAATGCAACCATAATTGTGTTTGAGACTTACGTCGACTACATTTTCAGCCATGTCAAGCAATGCCACAAACAGTTTTAACAAAGGAAATTCACGTCTTCCTCACTCACATCACATCTGATAGATCATTCAGCTTCTCAAAATATACAAAAACATATAGCAGGTAATTTCAGTAGCACGCATATAGTCTCTATCGTTTCAATAACGAAACACGAGCAATTGGAGAGGCACTCACAATGGATACATTGGAAACCCTAGCTAACTCGATGGTGGTGGATTAAGCGAGAGGAGGGAGAAGTGTTCGTCGAGAGAGGAATCGACGTGACAAGTGGTGCGACAAGAGGAGGGGATGAGAATAAGGCCGAGGCACCTCTGTTCCATGGGAGAAGGCGAGGATTGGCGCGTGCTGCGATACTCGACGGCGTCTTGAAGAATGATGTTACCTTGCTTGTCGATGCAGTAGAAGGAGCCCAAGAAGAACCTTCCGTCTTTGATCCCCACCAGCATTCGCCGAAACAGCAGCTTCCGTGCCCGACTCACCGCGCCGGAGCCACCGGGGATTCCTGCTTCTACTTCCACGGGAACAGCTTCTTCTTGTTCCATCTCACCTCTCAGATGTATGTATTGGATTGCAAACCTGCCGCACCTATTCACCACTCTAACCTAACCATAAAACACAACTATCTACAACTTCAAATGGAACTTTTCTTTAAGGACTTGGAACCTGTTTCACACTTTATTATCATAAACTAAAATGTTTTTTTTTTTTTCAAATTAGTCGCTTCATAAAAAAAAACTAAAAAGATTAGGTTTAACTAAAAAAACTAAAAAAAATCGCTACTTTACATATGTGATCATTGATGCTTGATTATTCTAAGATAATTTTTTACACAGAGAGTTAATGTCTATTTCATTTCAACATTTGTTATCCATGACTCTTACCATTAGTTCTCAGCTTCCATTGATTTGTATCTTCTTGAAAACAAGAAATTGAATCTACTGTCAATTTATCTTGCTTCGGTGTCATTGTGCTCATGTGAAAATAGATCTATCAAATCCAGTATTGTAATTTGTATATTAATTTTGTTGTGAACTAAAACTTAGATGTTTAACCTTCTTTTAATATATATTTTTTTAAAATGAATTAAAAGATAATTGTCATTTGCGGTGAAAAAAATTCTCTTTTCAAAATGCAACAAAGATACATTCCAAAGCTTAGAACATAGAAAAGAAAAAAATAAAATAAACCTTCTTAATCTTAAGCTAATATTAATTAAATACATAACAAAACATTTCATTTCTAATTTATATATATATATATATAT
>Ga0123340_1007957_pt1 | contig 10091 bp, 7 predicted proteins | sample SirMexnodulemix_FD_89961 | JGI IMG/M metagenome (GOLD analysis project Ga0123340, IMG submission 89961) | Root nodule microbial communities of legume samples collected from Mexico - Siratro Mexico nodule mix | ecosystem: Host-associated > Plants > Roots > Nodule | place: Mexico: Nepantla...
AAAAAAAAAAAAAAAAAAAAAAAAAAAAAAAAAAAAAAAAAAAAAAAAAAAAAAAAAAAAAAAAAACACAGAGACACACACGTATATATATATCTTTGTGATTTTCATTGTTAGTGCAATGTTTCACTAACACGATTTGTTTTGCAGATTTTTGTTGGTGGTTTGGATCTTAATGTGTCTGAGGAAGAATTGAAGCAAAACTTTCTGCAATTTGGAGAAATTGTCTCTGTTAAAATTCAGTCTGGCAAGGGATGTGGCTTTGTTCAATTTGGGACTAGGTTTTCTTCTATTTCCCTACTCTTTTTAAACATGTTTTTAGTTTGAAAAGAAAATTGTCATGTGTTTCATGTGGCATCAATATTTTTTTTTTCACTTCTTCATTGCATTGCATTTGTTTACCCTTCTGATATCTTGTGTCTGTTGCAGAGCATCTGCTGAAGAAGCTATTCAGAAAATGCATGGAATGATGATAGGCCAACAAATGGTCAGGATTTCTTGGGGTAGGACCCTAGCATCTAGACAGGTGATTTTGCTTTCAGAAATGGTCCCTTTCTAGATAAAAATATGATCTTTTTGTTTGAAAGCTCTTCATGCTGGAGCCGGGTGCATTTGTGATGCATTATGCATTACAATGTCTATAGCCTTTCAGAATATCTAGGTTGTTAATATGGCACGCACTACATGGTTTTAGATTCTCCTGAACATTCGTGAGATTGTGAGGATGTGTGAAGGCCTAATGAGGGACTCTGAGAACTTTTAAAATGGACTGGTAGAAAAGAATGAAGTAAAAATTATATTGTAGAAATCATGTGCAGATATTGTTGCTAAAGGTTTTGTTAAAACTTTAAACTGTCGTATAGATCTTATTTGGAAAGTATTTATTTATTTGGAGGATGACAAATAAGTGGTTCGTCAGATGTGTTGGACAATTGTTTATGTTTGGAATTTAGGTCTTAGATCTTTATATCCCATTTTAGCTTTTACCAAAACTTTAGCATAAATCACGGTCCTTGAATGAAAACATTTTAGGAGTTATAAATGAATGATGATTGTTAAATGAGACTTTTTTTAAGAGTTATTCTCACTCTCCTTGAGTAACATGGCTTATCCTTATTTGTATATATTGAGCATTTAATTTTTTTATTTATCTGATATAAATTTCTTAATTTTAATATCAATTTGATTTGATTTCACAGTTAGTCCAAAATAATTTTCTTAAAAAAATCTAAATTGAATTCAATATTTTAAAACAAATTATCAGCAAATAAAAGCTTGTATCATGATATAAATTATCGTTATACTAAAATTCAATTTGTGTTTAAAAATATTTATTTAGTACAGGTTTTAATTATAATGTAATTTATAAATAAAAAATACTTATTAATTATAATTTAGTTACATAAAAATAAATATTAATCCTGTACATGTACAGCTTAAAATTACTACTAGTTTCTAATATTGAAGGAGTGAACAAGTTTAATATCTGGAGAAGTTACTCATATCTGGAGTATTGTATATTGCACTTAACACAATTTTGGCCCTAAAATTGTTGTAGGACTTACCTGGTGGCTGGGGACAACAGATGGATCCAAGTCAATGGAGTACCTATTATGGGTATGGGCAGGGTTATGAAGCATATGCTTATGGGGCTGCTCAAGATCCTTCATTGTATGCATATGGTGCATATGCTGGGTATGCACAATATCCCCAACAGGTAATCCATTTAATGTTAAATTTAGTCTAGTTTACATAATGCATTGCTTTCTGTGCAGAATAAGTATTTTATTGATTCTTTATTTTTAGGTTGAAGGTGCTCAAGACCCAGCCATGGAACAAAGGGAGGAATTGTATGATCCCTTGGCAATGCCTGATGTTGACAAGTAATTATTCCTCCTCTACAGTACTGTGCATCAGCATCTTTGGTTGTTTTATGCTTCTCACCCATCTTTATTGTGTTGGGCAGGTTAAATGCTGCATACCTCTCAGTACATGGCAATGCCATCTTAGGGCGATCCCTATGGCAAAAATCCTGTTCATCATGCTTACACCAAACTTAAAACATATATTTCTGGTGCCTGCTCAATGTGCATTATTTGTGAAAATACTCTGCAACTGCACCCACAAATTTAATCGGCATAGGTTTAACTCTTGTTAATACATACTGAGTTCATCCCAAATGCATTTTTTTTCTTACAAATCAGCCTTACTGGTGTATAGAATGAAAACATAGAATATAGGCAGACAAGTACCATTCCATCAGCATTACTAATGCTTCACTATAGAATTAAAACCATTTTATTTTTCTTTTTATAGGTTATCATGGGGGTTCAATGACGGAAAGCTCGTAAATATTAAATATGTTTCTGATAAAATAGTATTTTTATTTTTTAAAAGATTGAATATATATTTTAGGTCTTTTTAGAATTTAAATGTATTTTTAATTTAGTCCTTGTTGATAAAAGGAAAGCTGACGGGAATGATGTTCTATTAATTATATATTTAATCGTAAAATTTATTTGTTAAAGCAGGTTTTTTTATAAAGAGGATATATACCATTTTTTACATTTTAATAAATAAAAAGAAATTTATTTATTTAATCATAAATGATAATAGAATATTTTTTCTTATTTAAACAATTAAATAACTTTTTCTTTTATATAATGATTATATATTCTTAATATTATTTACAAAATTACACACACATATATTTTTAATTAATTATTTATAAAAATAATAAAATTATATATTTTAATGAAAAAAATTGAGAATACACATCCTTTCTGTATCGTTTGAACTTAAAAATATACTTTTAGAGAAATAAAAAGAATATAAAATTAAAAAAAAAGGAACTATTATACTTGAAATTTTAGAGGTACGGAAAATACACTTTATTCAATTTAAAATTGTGAACGTTTGCTCCTTATTCACTTCCTTGTTAGTTCATTGCAAATTGGAATAATCATAACCCAACCCACCAAGAAATTTTGTTCCAATAACCGGCATAAAACCCAAATCAAATATGAAGCTACAAACAATAGAAACCCCATAAAACAAGGAACAAAAATAAACGAAACATTTGGCGTTAAACTCCTTACAACTTCGGGTATTAGAGCAAAGTGTTTTTTTTTTTAAGAAAACAAAATAAATAATAAATATAAGATTAAGTAAATATAATTTTACAAGCAATTTGCCCCGATGATTTCCTAAAGACCAACTAAAAATTTAATCACTTTAACTATTTTTAATAATCCTACATATTTTGATTACAACATGATTTAATCATACTCCAACATTCATTGACATAAAGACATGTAAGACACATTCAAATAGTTTTACTTATTCATTTTCATGAAGCAAAAATATAATTATTTGTCAAACATAATTTTTTACATTCTTTTAATTCATAAACTTAAAAACAAAGCTATAATAGTGCCGGCGGTTGAATCCGTCACCGTGTAATTTGTTTCTGCAATTACGCGTTTACAATTTACTACATTATCTATATTGAAACTGTCTAAATTTTGTAAAACCAAAGATATTACTAATTTAACGGAAAAGACTACTATCGATTTTATAGAGTTAAATTGCATTAATCTTAAGAGACCAAACTGAACTTTTAATAACAATAAAATAAAATAAAATGAATAAATAAGTAATTTAACTTGAGAAAAAATGCTAATATTTTCATTGGAACATCAAATGTTGCCACAAATGATATATTATTTTAAAGTATCAGACTATGAAATCCTTCAAGTCATCAAGAATTTAAAAATAAATTTTGGCAAAATTGTGTTATAAAAACGTAATTCTTTTCTGAAAATAGGAGGTAAACTCGCGAGTCTGCCTTCGCACTCGATTGACCCACTAAAGAATAAAATAGTCTCAACAAACATTGTGACTTGTCCAGGGGTCATCCCACAACCTTGGATAAAGGATGAGAAGGTTTAACTATTCTGTAATTCTCCTCCTACATTAGATACTTTGACAGCCAAGGTAGATCTTTGCAGTCTCTCAGTGCAAAGGCCACATCATCGCTGCCAAAAGGTGAAATTAAACTAGTCAAATCAAAGGAACCAACTTATATGGAGCTCTTAAATAAATAGATAAGAAATTTATGTCTAAAAACATCATTTGAAAATGCTGATTCCTTGATTATTGGACTATGGCTACACATAGAACTATGACTCACATCATATGCAAAAGAAAGCAAAATAGTTCAGATCACAACTGCAGGAAAATCCTGTCATTTGTTTGAGCAGAATCAGCTGAAGAAATTATAAGCTTCGAAAACTAACCTCGGGAAATTAAGCTGCAATTTTTGCAACTTGTGCTTGGAACCTGCTTCACATAAAATAATTCTGCATTCACCTAGCCTACAGCTGCAGAAAAAAATAAAAAATAAAAACATGTCAGATTTTAATAGCACTTTATTAGCATGGATTACATACACTTAGCCTGCCTGCAGTTCAATATTGTCTTCCGATATCCATGCTATTTCGAATAGAAAGAAGGACGCAATAAAATATAACAATAGAAGTCTTACCCAACTTGCAGCAGAGTATCATATCCAGGAAAAGCTTCTCTGTTGCTGATACATAGGCATGAAACCCTCATTGCCAACTGCATTGTAAAGTAAAACCCTACGTAAGGACCGCAATACAAATGAACCTTTTACGTCAATTTTCATGAATATAGATTTGGGGAAGAGGATAGCATGACAGAACATAGCATTGTTGAAAGAATAGAACAAAAAGTTAGATACAGATTCATAAGTTTTTTGTTCTTTGATCAAAACTGGAGATATTGTAATCTTTTACAATCCTTTATTATATGAATTACCAAAGTGAACTTTAATTTTGATTAGAGATTCTAAGTTCTGTCAGGAAGGTTATGGGTCAATCAACACCAATCAAATGAGCTTTTAATAAATCATATTCCTATAAAATAGCAAATATCAGAATACAAAACCTCCAAGGCACCTAGATTTTATAACTTGTCAAATATGCATGCATAAAAGATACTAGGATGTAATTTTGTTCTTTTGTTCAGATGATCACCTGGTGACTGAGGCTTAAACAAGGTGAGCTATACTTATGATCAGAATGCAATCGAGAACAAAATAACATGAAGAAACTTCAGGAGCTTACCTTTTCAAAAGTGGTTTCCCCCATTCCTGTATTATAAAGTTCGTGTACCATAGCTGTCAGGAAAATTTTGCTTAATCTGGAACAGCTTTTCATCATCTTCAAAAGGAAATAATGAGATAAATATAAGACTGGTATAAAATGTCAGCATTTCTCTGCCAAATGAACGAATGTATAAAAGGTGCTTGAGATTGTATTAATTATTTAAGCTCGTGCATTTTGGGAGAAAATATGCCTGCATATAAAGAACAGTGCTAACATAGATTTCCTATTTTACCTATTTACTATGTTCTATAATGACTTGTCCCAAGTATGACAAACTAAAACAACATTGTATTTTTGGTATTTGTTAAGGTGCGCATCCAAGTTACACTAGCAACATTGCATTAGATGTCACAGCTAGCTTTTACGTCTCAAGACTTTCGTTCACTGTCTATGCCCGAGCACCAAGAAATAAAGCAATACATAGCAAATTTCAACTCACTTGAATATGAGGTGCTTGGAACATTTCTTGAATGGCTGCTTCAACATCTACCATTCCAACAAGTCCCTTTCCTAGAGAGCATATGCAAATGAATTAGTGGGCAGAAGCACTCAGACTAAAGTCAAAGGAGTTCATGCATATGGTTGATGATCATAGTTTAGAGTTAATAAAAAGTAATTCAGATACTTCATTATAGAAGACAGAAGATGGAACAGTGTCAGATTTGTAAATCAATATCAAGGATGCACAGCTAGAAACAACAAATATTTAGCCTGGAATGAAAAAGGCTAAAATATTGAGTTCACGTGGTTTTCATAATTTCATAGTAATATCAAGCACAAATATACATGCAATTTCTGAGCAGAGACCAAACAAACAGAACACTTTAATTTTTATGCTCATAATATAGGATGGAGGGGTTGTTATGTAAAGCATGGAGAGGACAAAAAGATTATACAGCCATCATCCAACTAACTAGTCATTATACAATGCATTAAAAAATCATCAGGTATCGGTGTAATTAAACTTATGATGTAAAGTATATGCCTGGACCAAAATTAAAAGAAGCATTTAAGTGTATCTCAAACTGTTAATATTTCCCCGCCTGCAATTTGCAAATACAATTAAAAGAATTTGACTTAAAAAAGAGATATTACTTGAGATTGTAGACAATGCCAAAAACTAATACAGAAGAAAACATACCATTTCACACACAATACAAACTTCAATTAACAAAATCAAAAACGCAAAAAACATTTTGTACCAACCCCTTTCTACTGTGACGACAGTAATGGTAAGAAAAATTTGTAAGACATGCTCAAATACCTGCAGTAACAAGATCAGGATTAGGAGTTAACTTCTTTATTCGATAATCAGCAATTTCAGCTGCACGTCTGCATATCTCCAAAGCACGACGTGCATCTCCTGAGATCGCTGCAACCTGAATAATCAAACACCATCTTGGATGTTAACCACCAAACTATAACACAAAAGCAATTGTCCACTTCTTATGAAAGATCAGAGAAAATCAATCTTCAAAATGTCAGAGACTAACCTTTCTTGAAGCAAATTCTACAGCTTGCTTTTCGAAAACATCAAGTCCCTTGAGGCGACTTGAAATGATTTCTTGAAGCTGGTGATAATTATATGGGCCAAAGCAAAGCCTCTGAATTCCCATTCGGCTTGATATACGTGGAAGTAGCTTCTCTGGAAGATCCATAGTATTTGCTATCCCTGAATTGATTACATTAGTACTGAAGAATAAATTTGTGCAATCCAGAAAAGGCATGGAGTTGTTATAATCATTTGGATTCTTGTTTACCCAGTTTTTAAATTACTTATGCAAACTAGAAGATCAAAATACTGAAAAAACAATCCAAAAGAGTAGTATCTTACCTATGACTATTAGTTTGGAATGTGCCTTAGTAGGCCAGTCAAGAATATTATACAGAACCTGTGAAAAAAGGAATGTTCAGCACAACGTCATTACATATTATAAAGAATGTTACCTAGTGACAAGTTTCCCGTAGTAGGATTTGTAGATTACCGATTGGTTTCTGGTTACTAGAAGATCGAGTTCATCAATAAGCAAAATACATGGTCGGTCAGCCTCATCTCTGATTTTCTTTCCTTCTACAAATCTCTCATTCAGCAAATGGAGAGCCTTTTTCCAGCTGACCCTGTGTCCGTTAAGTGCCTCGTATATAACCTGAAAGAATATCAAATTTATAAGAAAATAACCAAGGAATATGTATGTTATAATAACTACACAAAAATTACGAAATACTTCATTAATCTTACCCGATAAATATTCTCTGGTGTTGCCAACTTCAAACCATTAATCTCCACAAATGTGTATGGTTTGATGTTTCCTGCATCAACTTCTGACTTCAAAATCCTCATCACAGATAGTACACTCATTGTCTGCAGTTACACATGCACAAAAGGAATAAGAAGCAAGAATTGTTCGGTGATAGCTAAGTCAATGCCTCATTGTATAGTAGTAGACTCAAGAAACAATATAGAAGATCAAACAAGGATACCTTGCCAGTTCCCGGAACTCCATGAATGTAGAGGCAACCCCCCAGACACCGATCATCAGAAATGGCACCTTTCACGAATGCAGTTATCTCCTCCATTTCTCTAAATAGCATAATTTTTTATTATTAACTTGACAAAGAGATATAAGATGCCGAAATTCATGTTCAAATCTACACATACTTGTTTCTACACGGTAAAGATTTAGGCAGCGATGCCAACAGCAGTGTAGACTTCGCTCTCTCAAGATCAGTCTGTTTGTGAGACCTTACATGCTGTGGAATTCTTTTTGTGCCTATCTTCTGAAGTCCAAAGAACCGTCCCTTGTGAAGATTCTGTATCATTTACACATTCATCATTTATTTTCTGTAGGATATCACAAATACTAAAAAAAATATTGCAAATGCAAAATAATATCCATACTGCAGCTAAGTGGTGGCCTTTTGGTGGCTTAGATACTCCATCTTTAATATTTTCTTCTTCATATCCAACATCTTCATCTGTATCAGAGTCTGATTCCTTGACAAGGCTCCAGTCTTCATCACTGTCAGCCTCTTCACCATTCTATCATACAAGAATAAACTCATCAATACTCGAACTGTTAAATAGTGAACTCTTTTCTTTAGGGAGAAGGATCTTACTACTATTCTGACATTATTACCTCTCTTTCATTGTCAATATCAGCAAGACGTTTGAAACTATGCCAATTGATATCATACTCATATTCACATAAGAAAACATCATCTCCCTCATTGCTAGCGTTAACATACTCTTTAGGGGTCATAACATAGCAATGTCTAAGGACAGATTCCATCTGCAGTCAATATAGGAGAACATGATCAAGTAGACAACGATAAGTTCCTAGTACCTTGAACATTATGCCTGACCTGAGGCTGTAGAAATTTTTAAAAAAGCCATGAAAGAATAAAAAACATGCTAGATTCAATGTAACACCTGGTACCTCAATGTCAGCAAATTCATTTGTTCGGTATAGCTCCCTTCTCAGGTTATGCGGCTGCCTCCCAACAGAAGTCTCTTCCGGGATTGTATACCACCGCACCCGACACCAATAGTTGCCGTCTACCTCTTTCCATATGCTACTCAAATGCCCATTTGACACAAACCTGATTAGTATTCAACAAAAGAAAACACATTGCAAGAGTATCTAATTCCACAACAAAATACATGCAATACCTTTCAATATGAGCAGCCCACAAATCACTAGACAGAAGTTTCTCCCTCATAGATCTAACCACTTTCTTACCCACAGGAGGCTGTGGACGAGAAACCTCCTTACCGATCCTCTGAGCCTCACAGAACTCACATATCCAATCCCCTTCAGGAACATCCTTCAATGGAGGTCTCAAACATTTCAAGTGAAACCCACCCAAACAATCGTCACACTCAATCATGACCTCATCGTTTGTCAAGAAACACATCCTACACAGCTCAACTTCGGGATCTTCATCGTCGGAGGCAGCATCTTCTCTCCTCTTGACGTAAACGTCATCCCCCACTTCAAACTCTCCTCCATCAAAAACCACCTTTTTGTAATACAGGCGCCTCGCAGGCAACTTTGAACTCCGTTTTGGATTCTCCAATTTTCCCCTTTTAGCTCTGGTAACCACACTCCTCTCACCCTCCCTCTTCCTCTTGGAGTTCTTTTCCGAGGAAGCCGGCGTCACCGGAGCGAGAGAACATTCAATTGAGCTCTTCCTATTCTGTTCCTTGGAAGCACCATTCTTCTTAGCTGAATCTTTAGTGTGTACTTTGACATTGCCAGAGTCATCATGGCTGACGTGATCATTGATTCGTTGAGTTCTCCGTTTGGGAGTTGTGAAGGAGATTTCACAAGGTGAGTTGGGAGATTTGGGAGCATCGAATAGGAGGGACTTGGCGCGTGGGGATCGGCGCAGATGTAGGGTTTGTGGAGTGCGTGGGGTTACTGCGGGTGGGGATTTGGCATTGGATTGGGATCGGAATCTGGATTTGGAAGGAGTTGCAGCCATTGAAGAGTGAAAGATTGAGAAAGAAAGGAGGTAGCTAGGGCTTGATGGAAGAAGGAGTGAGCAACAATGGTGCTTACAATATCAAAATTGGCGCCAAAACCTCTTCTTGTTCTTTTCTTCTCTGGTCTTAATAAGAGGATTTCCTTTTGCACCTCCTAGATTACTTCTTCACCTCCATAAATAAATGCCATAAAATAATTATATATTGATATGTAAACGGTGGTTGCACTCTTCACCCACATAATTTGAATTTGTGCTCCCATAAAATTTAATGTCTTTTTCTTCACACCATAACCTCAAGTCTATATTTCTTTTAAACAGATTTGTTCCAATATATATTGCATTTCAAAAATGGTAAGTATCAATTTTATTGAATTAAATGATTCTTGATATTTTTTCCTTTTTAATATTTTTATT
>Ga0123340_1007962_pt1 | contig 10089 bp, 5 predicted proteins | sample SirMexnodulemix_FD_89961 | JGI IMG/M metagenome (GOLD analysis project Ga0123340, IMG submission 89961) | Root nodule microbial communities of legume samples collected from Mexico - Siratro Mexico nodule mix | ecosystem: Host-associated > Plants > Roots > Nodule | place: Mexico: Nepantla...
ATATAAAGTTAACCATAAAAAACAAATAGAACTGTATTGATTAACATTCTCATGAAACAAGAAAGTATTTGGTCAATTCAACTTTAAATGAAAATCACCTTTATTAAGATTTTAATTATATTGATCTATTTTTAAAAGTGTGATCTAATTATGAAAATGATATAGACTGTCAGTCCAAAAGCTTAAAAAGAGATATAAAATTCATAACTTTAGAGAGATGCAGTCTGTAATAAATAAAATAAAAATTTTAAATTTATTTATAATTTTTTAAAGAACACTTTTATTCTCTACTTAATTTAAATTTTATTCTTTAGACTTAAATGAGCATTACACAAATTCATTAATACTAAAGTTTGAGGAGTCGGGTTTGGAAAAACCCATCATACAACCTAATAAAAGAAATCACCAATTAGGTATTAAATTAGGGTCACAAGTTTAAATATGTTTTTTTTTTGCAAAAGTTTGTAATTTCTTTATTTTTTTAGAACATTTTAAAAAACTATATTATTTAATATTTGATGTTTTAATAAATACATATTTAGTAATGGAATAATAAAGCAAATTTAATAATAGTTATATCATTATTATTATTTAATAATTTTAGTCAAATTAGATTAGATGGAACAAACATGTGTCATCTAATCAATGATTTAACACTCAACCCAATATCTTTTTAGTAAGATTAGATGTTAGAATCATCCAACTCAATCCAATTAACATATAGTTTCATAATTGTATTATGTTATATTTTTTTTATTATGTAAAAAAAATTATTTCTATCATGGATAAATCATGCTAAGTTAATAAAAGTGTGTCATGAGACAATTTAAAAAATTGAGTTGGTGTCACATCAATACAACATTTCAGTGTAATAAAATTGAACTGAAATAATAACTGAAATTACAATTTTAATTGCTAAAATCGTATCATAATAATACATTTTTATTCTTAATTAAATAAAATCGTCCCATAATGACATGATTTCTTCATAATGTTAGCACTATTTACCTACAAGAAGAATTAAAAGAAAAAAAAATTGTCCATTTTAAAAATTTTATGAAAAAGTTATACCAGAATGAAAAAAAAAATATGTTATATATTTAATAAATTTATATGTTTGTTCAAAATTTTGTATTTATTCAAAAATATCTTGAAAGGAAGGAGAACACTCCACTTTTCTTCTTAGTGTTTTGTTTAATTATGTGGTGTCATTTCTGGCAAAAGCACCAAAAAGGTGCAATTTTTTTCGTTTTTTACCAAATAGGTGCATAGGTAAGTCATGTCACGGAGATATGACTTCTTCACTTAAAGTTGTGAACTGAAGTCGTGTCACGTTGGCACGACTTCAGTGTAAAAAAATAACTGAAGTCATGTCAACGTGATACGACTTCAGTATAATTTTCTTTTTCACACTAAAGTTGTGTCACGTTGACGTGACTTCAATTTATTTTTTTACACTGAAGTTGTGTCAACGTGGTACGACTTCAGTTTAATTTTTTTAATTTCGTGTTTATCTAAAGTTGTACCATAGTGACACGACTTCTTCATTGACTTACCTATTTTTGTAAAAAAAATAAATAAATTTTGCACCCATTTGAAGAAAATGGAAAAAAGTTGCACCTGAACGGTACTTTATTGGTCATTTCCTCATCCTATGATAAGGCATTAATGATGTGATTTTTTATCATATGCTTATGCAATCTATTTTTTATCATCTTAAACAGGGATATAAAGGATTTCAACACCTTTTGTTTTCATTTTTGGATAAACTTTTCAAAAGTGTGGGTTGGATCACTCTAATGCAGAAGAAAAATATCTGAATACATCATATAGTAAATAATAGTAAATGATACTCAGTAAAAGCAAGAAGATACAAAAAATATAAGATAATATGATATGACAGAAATAGAGAATGAGAAAAATTATAGAAGTGATTTGCTCAAGTAGGAATCATAGTTCCTTATCTTGTGCTTATGAATTGTTTCTTTTATCAAGTGATATCAAGTGCTTATGAATCATAGTTGCTTTTACTAATTTCCTTTTTCAAGTGTGACTAATAACAATGTGGTGGCAAAAAACATCACAATATTTTCTGAGATGACACTAGTGGACCCCATGACCCCATTAATTTCCATACTTGGTTATCATCTTTTTCATCAACTAGCCCTTTCAGTTTTCCTATTGCCTTTGAAACACCAAATTTCAGTCTAGGTTGCATGTCTACATCCCAATCAAAGGTGGAAGCTTACCTTATCTCCATTGCACTGAAAAACCATCAAAATCATACACTAAAATAGTCTTACTGCTCTTGTGCTTCAACTCCTTGTAGTTAATTTATAATAATATGAGCTTAGGTTATTAGGTTCAAGTGATGGAAAAACTATTTTCACTTCAGACTTTGAAAACTTTCTGATTTTATTTATTCAGGATGAAAGCTATAATTCATATGCCTTGATTGACCATTCTTCTAAACATTGTATTGAAAAATTTGAGTTAAACTTATAAATTTAAACAAGTATAGGCCACACAGTGCTTCTAGTTGCTGAGAGTGCTGGAAGGTAACAAATAATACACAGGAGAGTGTTCAACACCAGTCAAAAGCACCAGTCAAAAGTGTAATATTTGTATAGAATCTAGGTATCATAAGCCAAACTGTGATAGTGTATATGCAAGCACTTTCACATTGAAGTAGTATTGACAACATATGACTAATATGCTAAAATTATTTTATATATTACGACCATTCTGGCTAATTTATACCATAAAGTAGTATGTGAAATGTCTCTAAAAGAAAACCTTTACAAATCTCATGACACAAGTTGTATTTGTGGTTTTGTATGATGCGATCATCAATAGGACAATAAAGCAAGGTGGAAATTGCAATTTTGTAGTGATAACTACTAGACAATGATTCCTCTTAGAAAATTAAGGATTTGATTGTTGTAATGATATGCAACCATCTTTCTTCTATCCAAAGAAGATACATTGACTAAAGTGGCTAGTGATTGGATTCTGGGGCTATAATTATATCTGCATGATCATTGGATCAGTGAAAAATTGCAGAGTCGTAGGTGCAAATGCAATGTTGATGCAAAAGCAACCAGGAAGTGATAAGCATGTGCCACTATGGCTTTACTCTTTCTCTCCACTCTTTTTTGATGGCAGACAAAACTACTCAACATTTAGTGTTAAATAAGTTTTCTCTATTCTATAGAATCTATACCAACCTTCTCAATTGATGCTTGGATTCCCTCAAAGTGGGAAGAAAGTTATAAAGATGAGAGGGAGGATAAGGTGTTTCTGAATGAGGAATCATCCACAGCATTTGGTGAAGAAAGAATTTCCCAACTCTGAAATGCTAGCAAATAGGAGCACTTTTTTCTCTTTTGTGTTTCCTTTTTGGCCTTTTTTTTGTTGAGAATATCAGTGTCAATGTTTACCCCTGGTCTTAGAAAACGACACTATACTTTTACAATTCATCAAAAAGCCTGCAAAGGGGTCTGGAATATATAATAAAACCATTCTTTTGAAGGAAAATCTGTTTATTATTCCTTAAACACAACATTTTGCAATGAAAATTGGGGTGGAAGAAGTGAAAATAAGAGTTGAAAAGTATGATATCACTAAAGGACTTGTGGACTATGAAAGCATTGATTAATGTGAATGCAATCATGTTAAGAGAATACACATAACTGAGGTAGGGAACCTCCCACTTCTGCATATTCTGTTAACTTTTGTTTTTGTCTCTTTTTTATATATTCAATTGCAGATATACATGTTAAATGGAGAAAATTTTAATGAAAAATCACACTTTGATTGACACCATCAAATGTTAATTATGGATATTTTATTTAATGAGAGACTAAATTGTTTCATTACCTAGTTAAACTTAACTATCAGATAATGTTTTCATGAACTTATGATTCTTAAAAAAGATTATTTTATGAGGTATTTTTTTATAAAAAGTTATTGTCTTGTATATGGTCAGTAAAAAGTATTCTAACAAAATTATATAATATTTTAATGAGATTTTAGAAAATGTTAAATTATCGGCTTTATAAATTTTAAATTCAATGTGAAAAATTACTATACATAATCCAATGTTTTTGTACACGTCAGCATGACCGAATATAACGACCAAGCAGACGTTAATAAGAGACGCCATTAACTCTAAATCCTAGATTCGCAAAAAAATTAAAATAAAAAATAATTAGAATTTCTAATCTCTTTCTAATGTATGCTTTAATCAAATTATTGTGTCTTTTAAAAAAAATGTAATAAAAAATTTAAGAAGTTTTTGGTTACTATTATTATTGTTATTTTACTAAAGTTAAGAAAACCACGTTCCTATTTTATTAGCGTAGATTGCGAATGAAACTTCTTTAATAGTGAGCTATAAAAATGATAACTATTTTATTGTGCTTAGTATGACTTAGAATGCAAGATACTCATATAGATCTGATTGATTACAATGTTAGATACATGAATCATATTTATTCCTTTCAACAACTTTAATGAAATAAAAATTGCATAAATATAATTGTTGAATCATGTGAGGAGAATTTGTGTCTTTTACAATAATTTATTTTGGTGGGTAATTTATGAGGAGAGAATAAATCGATACTGCCTACAAATAATGCCAAATTCATTTTCCGAAAAGACAAGCAAAATCAAAATGAAAAGCTTCAAAGTGTGAGAAATAGAGTTCTTGAGAAGATCCATGAGTGTCGTGTATGTTGGAAAATTTCCTTTACTTTTAAAGAATTTCTATATATTTATTTCTGTATTAATAAAAATCTTACATTGTTTGTGAAAATATTTCGAATGTAGTAATTAATCATACTAATATTATCTTCACCTATTATTATGCACCACTATTACTTTTAAATGGGTTAAAATTATACTAAATTGGGATGAAGAAATTCTTTTGAGCAAATTCGTATTATTTGGAGAAAGACAAAAGAGAATGATAAACTAAAACTAACATCCAAAATGCAAATCCAATAACGAAAAATAATGTTAGCGTGAAAAATAAAATTGCAAACAAAAAAGAAAGAAGTTAATTTACCAGTTCGATAATTACAAGGTGATACAAATTTCATTATATAAATTGATTGATTTTGTAGGATTAAATTAGATTTTAATGTTTCTCTTCTAAATTTTGTAAAATAATATTATAATTTATATTATATCAATTTAATTCACATTTATTTAAATGACTTAACAATAAAGAGTATAAATTATTTTGAGAAAGCTGTTCTTATAAATAACCAAAAGTTCAATGATGGTGATGAGAGAGAAGTAACATGAAGAATTTATTTATTAATGGGTAAATATTATTTATACATGTACATATTTTTATTACACTTTATAGGTAAATTCTATTCAAATCTTTTTACATTTTACATGTAAAAGATATTTTAGATAGTTAAAAAAGAAAAATATGTTTAAATTATTTTTTACGTTAACAGGAGATTGAGGCATATAATAGTATTGATATTTAAATAGAAAATTATCTTAGTATTTTCGTTAAGTTGGTGTTTTGATGAGATAAAATTTTCAATTTTCTACTCTCTTTAATAAGGAGAAATATGATTAATTAGAGGAATAAGCTATGCATCTGGGCACCGTCATCATGTGATGTCGATGCCATCTTATCACTGAGATAACATTAATTAAGGCTTTGGACACTTTTTTTACTATATACAATTCATTCACTTCTAAAATTACAGTTACACCCCCGCTTTTTGCCAAGCGTTATTTGAACAAAACTGCTACTTTTACGTGAAAGCGTGTTCCGAGTAAAAACAAATGTGTCTTGTTTTGGATTTCTTTCCCTAAAATTTTAAGTTATTTAACATTTATTAAAAATAAACACGAGTATTGTCATACAAGTCATTTGAAAATAAATACAATTTTTGTTAAAATATTGAATACGTTTATTTGCACTAACTAAAGCTAATAAAAAAAATATTTTTAAGTGTTTTTACATAAATAGGAATCAAATTTAAATAATAGTAATTTGTTCCATGATAAAAAGAATTATTTAATTTTAATGTTTTAAAAAAGAAATATTTTAATTTATATTTTTTACTTACATTTATTATTACGATAAGTTAGTAGTTAAATAAAATATATGTATTTTTTTTCTGATAATTATTTATATTTTACTTTTAGTGTTCCATAAGTTTTTCTCTATGGTTCTTATACAGTTTTCATTTTTATTTTGGTACACGTGGTTTATTTTAAGCAGAACTGATACTTATATTTATTTAAAAAAAATAATAACGTAATGAAAGTAATGTATCTCTTTTTCATAATATTTTAATATTAAATAGAAAATGTAGAAATAGAGGAATGCAGACAGTAAAAAAAAAAAAAACTCTTTGCACCACATTACTAATTCGTTTTCTTCTTACAAAGTACATATTTTATTATATAATAAATCGTTTAAAAAAATGTGTCAGTCGTACTCCATAGATGAAATAACCATTTTTCAGAGACTTATAACGAGAAAAAATTCATTAACATCATATGGAAAATTCAAAAATTTAGGAGAGATAAAGATGTTATTTATACTTTTAAAAAAATTAGGTTAATTGAGTAATTATCTTTCCGCCAACATCTGCGGCCGACATGAAAGAAAAAACAAACAGGAGGTGAGGGCATTATGGTAATTCCATGAACCTGCCAAATAATAACATTAGCAGCAAATCACTAACTGCACTCTCTATCTTGAACTATACTCAAGTGACCAACATCATCATCAACTCTGATGCAACATTAACTCATTGAAAGCTCTTCTCTTTCTTCCTTCTCCTTCATCCTCCAACTCCAATCTCTTCCCAAGGTGAAGTGGGTGTCTCACTTTGTTTGGGATCACCATTTTGAGTGGCATGTTGGAGCCAAGATTCAGTGGTGTCCTTTACCTGTGCCTTCTGTGTGGGACTGTGGTTCCAATGGTGGAATCAGGCATAGGCTTCAACTGGGGTACCATATCTTCTCACAGGCTGAAGCCAACCACTGTGGTTGATCTGCTGAGGGACAACAAGATCTCAAAAGTGAAGCTCTTTGAGGCAGACTCTGATGTGTTGAGGGCTCTCATGGGGAGTGGCATTCAGGTCATGGTGGGGATCCCCAATGAGATGCTGCCCCTCTTGAGTTCCTCCCCTTCTGCTGCTGATTTGTGGGTTAGACAGAATGTTTCTGCTTATGTGGGTAGAGGGGGTGCTGATATCAGGTGCATATCTAATCCTTTTTCTGTTTCAAAATCTCACCTTTTATTTGTTAGTTAGCTTGAGAATGTCTGAGATTTACTTCCAAGTGGTGATTGTTTAAACTGGAATAACCCAATCAATATTTTATTTTGATAAAAAAATGCTAATAGGGAATGTTTTCTATTGACTATTATATTTTTTCAAATCTAGTAGACTATGGCCACTATTGAATATTTTTAACAAGTCTTATTCAAACATGAATTAATTAGAATATATTGATAGAGTAGGAAACGTTTATAGTGTTTTCAAAATTGTTGGTCTTTTAATAATTATATCTGATGTGATTTTCACTTGATTCACAATTTAATTGTATCAAAATTAAACACTTGTTCAAAGAAATTTTTTGTTGCCATTAGGGTGACAAAAAGGCAACATTGGAGGTAGTCAGTCCAGAGAGATCTTATGCTAAATAATATTTTTGTACCTTGAATTACAGGTACGTTGCTGTTGGAAACGAGCCTTTCCTTTCAAGTTATAATGGTCAATATCAGAACTTAGTGATGCCTGCAATACTCAATATACAACAGTCTCTAGTGAAGGCAAATCTTGGTGGTTATATAAAACTAGTTGTCCCTTGCAATGCAGATGCCTATCAGTCCTCAGCACTTCCTTCCCAAGGGGCATTCCGGCCTGAACTGACCCAAATCATGACTCAACTTGTTCAGTTCCTCAACTCAAATGGTTCCCCATTTGTTGTTAATATATACCCCTTTCTTAGTCTTTATGACAATGGAGATTTCCCACAAGATTATGCATTTTTTGAGGGAACTACTCATGCTGTTCAAGATGGTTCCAATGTTTACACTAATGCATTTGATGGAAACTATGACACTTTAGTTGCAGCCCTCGTTAAACTTGGATATGGTCAGATGCCTATAGTTATTGGAGAAATCGGTTGGCCCTCTGATGGAGCCATTGGTGCAAATACCACTGCTGCAAAAGTTTTCAATCAAGGCCTTATCAATCACATTGCAAGTAACAAAGGGACCCCCTTGAGGCCAAATGTTACACCTATGGATGTTTATCTTTTCAGTCTGTTTGATGAAGGAGCTAAGAGCACACTTCCTGGAAACTTTGAGAGACACTGGGGGATATTCTCTTTTGATGGACAGGCAAAGTATCCGCTAAACCTTTTACTTGGAAACAAGGAATTGAAAAATGCAAGGAATGTTGAGTATCTTCCATCTAGATGGTGTGTGGCAAACCCATCCGGTGATTTGACAAATGTAGTAAACCATATGAGACTAGCCTGTAGTGTTGCAGACTGCACTACCCTTAACTATGGTGGTTCGTGTAATGAAATTGGTGAGAAGGGAAATGTATCATATGCTTTTAACAGCTATTATCAGCTACAAATGCAAGATTCACGTAGCTGCGATTTTGATGGACTTGGTATTGTTACTTTCCTAGATCCTTCAATTGGTGATTGTCGTTTTCTTGTAGGAGTTACAGATAAAGGCTCAGATTCATCTTCGTCTCAAACAACATATCAGTGGTGGATTCTGTTGTTAGTTCTGATTTTACATGGGATTTTTATGTTTCATTAATGGGTTTTTGATGGTCCCCTCTTCTTAGAATGTTAGAACTAGAATAGCTAATATATACTATTTAACCTGAGAAATATTCAAAAGATTCATGGCTTGTAGCCCAGCGTATGATTAAGTCATTGTATCATATCAGAGACGGTATAAACACTATCACTTTGTATTGAATATTGCTCATATTTATTTTATATATGTTCTGGTGATTACATTAACTTACAAACCAGTAACACTTTAGACTTCTCGGAGAGTACATTTTCTGCATTCCTGGATAATTATTTATTGCATTACATTGTTAATGGATAATTATTTATTGCATTATATTGTTTATGCATCTGAGTGGTAAAGAGAAACATGCATAGGACTCGTAGAACATATAGGAGATCTGCTTCAACCCTGTGATGCCTAAGTTTAAGAGCAACATCCATCTCCACAATATACGTTCCACATTTGATCATTGGCTTCCATATGCTTACTTTTAGTTTGCTTGAATCTTAGGTGGTATTATATTAAATTGGTTATAAGAAAAAAGTGCTAAAGCATAATTTCTTGCTGACTTTACCTTGAGGATAATGAATCATAGGGGAATGACCCTTTGTGTTGTCTGCATTGGCAGAAACCACTGTGAATGTCCCCAGTAACAGCCATGAAACAGCAATGATCAAAGCTGCATTTCTTACCATCTTTTCTACCTTCCTTATATATTCAATTCTCTTTGCAAACCTCATTATAGTAATGCGTCAAAATTAAGCAAAACTACATGATGATCAAGGTCAAACATCGGTTTCAATAAATCCACTCTTGAAAGGAAAATCAAAGGGTTCACCTGGTTTAGTAGGTGAAAATGAGTTATTTTTCTTTTATTTTGTTCAAATAACTCACTCCAATTTTTTCACCTTCCCACTTTCTGCATACTATTTTTTGTCATTTTAATTAACAAATCTGCTTCAAGAGAGAATATCCTCCTACTTGCTTACTTTAGAGGAGGAGCATTATTTCTTGTATCCATCCACTTTGAAGAATGTTGCATTGGTTCTTGATTGTTCACACTCTCAGTCTCTAAGGTTCAAACAATGCTTTAAGCTTCAATAAAACACTAATGTATTATTATAAATTAAAAAATATTTAATTTTAAAATTAGACTTAAAAATAATTTTTAATTAAAAAATAAAAATCATTTTTAATGAATAACAATCTTAGAACTTTCTCCTAATGAATTAATAATATTTTTATTTTTTTAAAAAAGATATTGAATAGTAAAAGAATTTGAA
>Ga0123340_1007964_pt1 | contig 10087 bp, 5 predicted proteins | sample SirMexnodulemix_FD_89961 | JGI IMG/M metagenome (GOLD analysis project Ga0123340, IMG submission 89961) | Root nodule microbial communities of legume samples collected from Mexico - Siratro Mexico nodule mix | ecosystem: Host-associated > Plants > Roots > Nodule | place: Mexico: Nepantla...
ATATTTATAGTATCAATATAAACATAGAGTCATTTAAGATATTTTAAATTTTTAATTAAAATTTATTTTTATGTGTAATTTTAAAATTAAATATTTTTTAGTTTTATAATAATTTTGAAGTCTAAAGTCATTGATTTAGGTGTTTGGACCTTGAACCAACCCCAGATTTGTGACTATTATTGGTTCTAATGATAATCACAATAATCCAATTAAGATTAATATATTTAGTTGAATGATTTTACATTATTAAATTATTATGCAAATCACTTTCATTTAACTTGTTTCAATTTCAAATACACTTTTAATCCATCATTTTTATCAACTAGCAATTCATTTTTTCTTTTAAGAATTTCATCCTTTTTAAAACAAGTCATGAAACCCAACTTAACCTATTTTGTTCTATGCTTCCTAAATCAATTCTAACTTATGATCATTCTCATTTAAGTATTTTTTGTGATTAAACTTGTCACATATAACTCTTGCATTCTTCTAACAATCTACACTCATACATATGTATCTATTTATTTTTAATTTCATGCATAACAATATGTAAGGACTCATCATATTACTTTTCTAACACATCATCACAATAAAACAATCATAACTGACTCAAGACATGCATAAGTCTACCACAGATACCAAATAACACTCAAAAGCAATTAAATCAGCCAATTTTAGATATGCAAAAAAGCTCAACACATACCACTCAAATTACATCTCTAGTCCTAAATTTCAAATTCTAAAGTCTTAAAACATCATAATCATACAACTGTAGTAGTTAACTTCCCTTACCAGGTTTAGAGGTAGAAGTCCTTACAAAAGCCCAAAAACCCTAGGTTTCATATGAACTCCAACCTGCACCACAAAACTTCTGATCAATTATCAAACTACAACACTAAGACACTAAACCAACAAACACATGCGAGCACAATTATTAATGATAAACGATATACTTAAAACTAATTATAAGGAATAGGGACAAAAAATAAACTTACTCAAACTAAAAATCTGATCGGACAGAAGTGTTATGTTCTTCGCCACTAAGCTAAAGTCGAACTCCTAATATGAGGATAGTAGAAACTATAGAGTATAGAGTTAGAAAGAAGGTAGAGGAGGTTTAGAGGAAAGAGTCTTACAGAGGAGGCGGCGGTTTCTGAGAAGTGAGAAGTGAGACCTAATATGAAACCTAATTTAATAATAAAAGTTAGGTGCCTCTTTCAACCACCGCATTTATTCTATGACTATTCTTGAAGTCCTTACATCTTGACTGTTCAATGTCTTTAATAAAATATTATTAATTTGTTTAGAGAAAGTTTCAAAATATTATTCATTAAATAATATTTATACTTTCAATATAAATTTAATAAAATATTTATAATATGGATATAAATTTACAGCCAGTTAAGATATTTTAAATTTTTTATTCAAAGTTATTTTTATGTATAATTTGAAAATTAAATATTTTTAATTTTATAATAATATATTAATATTAATTTGTTTAGACTTTGAAACCTAAAGTCATTGTTTTACCTGTTTAGATTTTGAGTCAGTCTTATAATGCAATTAAGATTAATATATTGAGGTGGATGATTTTACATTATTAAATTATTATAGTTAGGTTACTAGATTTTTATGTAATGTCATTATAAATATTTTATCATAAAAAATGATATTACAAAAGTAAATAATTGAATCATAGTTAGTAACATTTTATACAAATCATGTTTATAGATTAAATTAAACAAAATTAATAAATATGGAAAGTTTTTGAAGACCAAAGGATAGAGAACAAGCATTTAGTCACCATGAATGAAGCTACTATGAGCCACAAACAGAAGGTTATATTTGTCTTTAATGAAATGGAATGAACATTATCCTAACGAGAGGCCCAAATACAATGGAATTTCTTGAACTCATCTCTTCTCCACAGCCTCATCCTATTGTGTTTTGTGTTCAAGTTATCTCAAAGGTCAAAGTCTTCTCCATGCACCAATTTTATTGGTCACAAATAAATTACTATGATATACTATTTCACACTGGATCATAAGTCTCTAACATTATAAGCAAACACCAACTGAAATTATTACAACCTCAACTTCCACTATCCATAGCCACTTCACACTCTTGTTACCTTCATGGCCAAGCCAGTGTCCATTGAAGTATGGAACCCAAATGGCAAATACAGAGTTATTAGCACAAAATCAATGCCTGGAACTCGGTGGATTAATCTTCTCATTCAGAATGATTGTCGTCTTGAAGTAATCAAACATCCCATGTTTCTTTTTATACTATGTTCTTTGCTTTTGTTGAGACACCTTGTGAGCATGTCAAAGTTTAGTGTATGGTTAAAATTTTGATTCATTGTTTGTCTTGCACATGCTATCCAGATATGTACTGAGAAGAAAACGATATTGTCAATTGAAGACATCATTGCTTTGATTGGTGATAAGTGCGATGGAGTTATAGGACAGGTAATAGATTAGAGAATCATACTGCAAATTGATGTAGTATTGGTTTATTTTATAAAAAGATATCATTTTGTGTAGATTTTCTTGGTTTTGGCTTGGTGGGTATGTGATGGAGTTCCTCTTTGCAGTTGACTGAAGACTGGGGAGAAGAGTTGTTCTCTGCTTTGAGCAAAGCTGGAGGGAAAGCTTTCAGTAACATGGCTGTTGGTTATAACAATGTGAATGTTGATGCTGCAAACAAGTATGGTGTTGCTGTTGGAAACACTCCTGTGAGTTATCTCTTTTTGATATTACTGTTACATTATATCTTAAGTGTGTTTTTTAACTTTTGTAAAGTGTGGAGTTAGCATTTATAGATTGAGTACCCTTTTGCTTTTAATAGAATATAAAAGATGCTGCAAGGATTACTACCATGTTCATGTGTGATGCTGAAGTGATTTTAAGCATAGTTTGGATGAACTTTTTCTAAGGACTTGTTGAACTTTTTATAAGTGATCTTAATTGAGCTTTTCTAATAACTAAAATAACTTGTGCACTTAAATTTATGGAATTTATCTCATGTAATTTTTTAAAAGATCATATGTACAATTTGATTTTCTCATTTTATTTTCTTTTCTTGGAAGTCTTGTTGAAAATTTTACCAAATATGATATTATTTATGTTGTCTATGATTTATGACTGGAAGTGATAACCTGAGGAGGTTGTGTTTTTTGTAACATTAGTTTCATTCATTTTATTTTGTAGGGTGTGCTAACTGAGACAACAGCAGAGTTGGCAGCTTCTCTGTCTTTGGCAGCTGCTAGAAGGATAGTTGAGGCAGATGAATTCATGAGGGCAGGACTATATGATGGATGGCTGCCTCATTTGTATGAAAATTATTTTTTTACACTACTTTTTTTGTTTCATGAAGTGAAGAGTAATGTTAAATACCGTAAAAATTATTACCATCTTTCTTTGTCAGTTTTCATAAACTGAATTGCAAGTAACTAATAAACTGCTCTTCTTGTTCTTATGACAGATTTGTAGGAAACTTGCTCAAGGGACAAACTGTTGGTGTAATTGGAGCTGGTCGTATTGGATCCGCTTATGCAAGAATGATGGTAAATTTTTTATATGTTGCAATCCCACATATCAGGTTCATTTGATTTAGTAGTATGCTAAGCTTGTTACTCATAAATATAACAACTGACATATTGGTTTCTTTACTTGAATCTTCTCTTTGTGTCAAAATTTTGAAAGACCACTCTGGCTGTAATGTATTAAGCTGTTTATAGGTGATTTGCAAGAAATTGCATTATATAGTTTGCTGATGTTTGTGACTCAGTTAGTTGCATGCTCAATAATGTTCTTGCTTTGGTGATGACAACAAAGTTGCTTTTCTCTGCATCAGGTTGAAGGGTTCAAGATGAACCTAATCTACTTTGATCTCTACCAGTCCACAAGGCTAGAAAAGTTTGTCACAGGCATGTTTTCTGTCAAGTCCTATCTGTAAACCAAATTACTGTGAAGTGTGAACTAAGAGTACCCTTTTACCTATTGCAGCTTATGGTGCATTCTTGAAAGCAAGTGGTGAAACCCCAGTGACATGGAAAAGGGCATCAAGCATGGATGAGGTCCTCCAGGAGGCGGATATAGTAAGAACTTGATTTAGGAAGTTTAATGCACTAGCTGTAACTTGTTACATTTGATTCTTCCAACTAATATGTTTCATCATGAGTGTTTCTATAGATTAGTCTTCACCCTGTGTTGGATAAAACCACTTATCATCTAGTCAACAAGGAAAGGCTTGCAAAAATGAAGAAGGTACTTATTTATGCAACATATTTTTTCTCTCAATTATTTACAGAAATAAAGTGATGCAAAGTGCATTTTTCTAATGAGGGTGTCCTTATTACAGGAAGCAATTCTCATAAATTGCAGTAGAGGGCCTGTTATTGATGAAGCTGCACTAGTGGAGCATTTGAAACAGAATCCAATGTTTCGAGTAGGACTTGATGTGTTTGAGGTAACTGACCCTTTTTTGATCTCTGAATAATTGGATTCCATATTGCAACAAAACCACCTTTTAAGTCTCTATGTGAAATTGAAACTTTTATTAGGAAGAGCCCTACATGAAACCCGGGCTTGCAGAGTTGAAAAATGCCATTGTGGTACCCCACATTGCATCTGCCTCCAAGGTAAGTAATTGTAAATCCTAAACTCATGTTATGGTAAAGATCACTTTCAATTACTTCATGTATATGTTTTCTTGCAGTGGACCCGTGAGGGAATGGCTACACTAGCAGCTCTAAACGTGCTGGTACATGTTTCTCCATGTTGGACTTATTTCTATGGTAAATGAAAATTGTGTCTTTGTAAAACTGATTATGCTCCTTAATCATAAAATGTGCAGGGTAAGATTAAAGGGTACCCAGTATGGTTTGATGCCAATAGGGTGGAACCATTCCTCAATGAGAATGCTCAACCACCAGCTGCATGCCCAAGCATTGTCAATGCAAAAGCTCTGGGTAATAAAATCATGTTCACTTTATTAGTTAAACTTTAAATTAGTTTTATGCAAAGTTATTGTTAGTTTTTAGAAAGATAAAAAATAATTTTTGTTCGTAAATATTTCAACAAAACTAATTGGACTTGCATGTTGTCCTTGTATTTGCAGGTTTGCCAACTTCAAAGCTATAAACACTCGTGGTTCAATCCTACAAGGGCCTTCAATTGCAAAAAATGACCAATTTTTGTGTGTTGAGTTGGGCTCTGTCGTTAGTCTTTTCTTTTTGTGTGTGTAGAGTGCTGATGACAGTGTGAATACAAAGACTGTCACCTTAATAACAGCATCATGGGTTTGTAGTATTTGAAACATTAATTAAACATAAAATGAACTTATACCTGAGGATTCAGCTCGTTTCCTTCAAAAGATAAGAGGAGAATGTTCTGGCATGTTTGAATATATTTTTATCTTAAAACCAACTTGCCTGGTTGTTTTCTTTCTCGGAGTTTCGACATAACTCTGAAAAGTGAAACATAACTGGCATTTACTCTATTTATGATTTTTGTTAGAATTTCAGTGGCTGATTGATCAAAGGGTTATCTTATAAATTATAAGAAATAGATTTTTTTTAAAAATATTTTACCAAATTGAAATAGTTAACGCTTAACTCTAGTCAAATTAAAGTTTTCTATCGTTGGTGTCAGCGTATCCGGTTAAAGGTTTCGGAAGAGTTTTATTCAAGTAATTTGTTTGTAAAGTTAATCGACCAAATTATTTCTGTCCACGATTCTTTAAGTCATTGCTATTATCAAAAAGGAAATCATCACAATAATGAAAATTTATTCGATCACTTAATTTGCCTCTGAAACTAACATGTAAAGTGGTACAATTTTCCTAAACGAAAAACGACTAGTTTATTGCATACATACTTGGGTAAGCGACTAACTTACAGATAATTAAATCTCAATAGCCTAATTTATAGCATAACTGGATAAGCTTATTACAAAAGGAATAATGACTTTAATTTAAAAACTCCATCAAAAGCAAAAAAGTTAAGCTGTTATTTTTTCCAGTAAACTCAACATACGTTTGACTCGTAGAAATTATTCAGTTTTAGATTGATGTGTCATCATGGTTCACTCAGGAGTTCCATTGAAATTGGTTTTGGTGGCTATAGTAATTTAGTTTAAAGAACTGAGTCTATATTTAGCTTTGACCATTAGCCTATAGGCTAAAGAAAGATAAATGAGTAGCATGAATTTAAAGAAAAAAAATCCAATTCCATCCAATAAATCCCACGTCGGAGGGTAGATAAATTCGTGTCATCATGCAGTAGATTCACATTTCGTTTAACTTCATTAGATTATAAACTATGTAATACATACAACATAATAAAATTTTATTATGTAATTTCCAATCCATCTCATTCATTTCTTTGTCAATCCAAACATCAAAACATAAATATCATGATCCCAACGGCAAGGATGGAGGAAGATACCGAACCACAAACACACCCTCAGCCTTAAATTCTCTTTAGAAACTGCATATTTAGGCAATGATCGGAAGGGTGTCACTGAGAAGAACCCAGGTCTCCAGCAAGCAAGTACTACTTGAAGTTCAAAATTACTCCAGATGTGCATTGCACAGTATTAGACTATAATATTACATTATCAAAAGGCACTCTAAAAAGTGCAATCCACTGTTGAAAGTTGTCAGTATCAGAACATTTTGAATTCACTACATAACCTTAGTCAGGCAATGCAGTTCCTCGCTCGAGATTATTTTTAATCTCCAGCGTGTATTTACCAAAGGCTCGCTCAATCTTCTTGTTGAAATGCTCATTACGGTCATTGATTGAGTCGATATCTTTCTCTTCATGAAACCGTCTTCTCCTGCTAAATGACTTGCGCTTCTCTTCCCTATCCTTTAGCTCCTGTACCATCCTGTCAACCTTATCCTGTGAGATTTTTGGTGCCTAAAATGAAAGTAAAGACCGTTAGTCACAAAAAGAATGAATGGTAATGGAATGCAAATATTGAAAAAAATATATCAATGGTTTGGTAGCACACCTTTCCATACTGGAGACTAGAAGCATCACGGTAGAACTCTGGATCAGCTTCTTTCATTCTATTATATTCTTCTACATCGACTTCAACATTCTTTGTCCGCTTTTTGTAAGCATTGTATAGCGACTTCTGATTGAAGACTGATAAAATAAAATATTAGCTGCAATCAGTACTCTACAACATGAAATTTCCCTGGGATAATTTTTCAATCAATTACACACACGATAAGAAGGCATCTATTTCTCGTAAGATAAAACTCTCCTTAGATCTCAGATAACAAGAATGTAAATATCCAAAGTTATATGTAGCAGCAGTGTATGTTTAAAAAAATATCTAGACAAATATTTTGCCGAGCTTTTCTGTCTAAAAAGTACTTTACGGACATTTTATCAATGGTATAACAACAACAATCGAGCCTTTCCTCACTAGGATTTTAGCAATAGCTCATTTCTAAAAAACTTGTAAATCTAAGCATACTCTTAAGTCAACAACTAAGAAATGAGCATTAAAACTCAGGTTCGAATATCTGAATTTTTTTGGAACTGCATTGAAACTTACACACTAAAAGAAGAGCAAAAAACCTGCATTTATACACATGCCAACCACAAAATAACATAATGATTACCATCCCATCCGAATGGAGCAGGATCCTTCTCCCATTTCTTGTATTTTACTTCAGCTGCCTCCTGTGTGTCAAGCATATATGCCTTTGTCATATCCAGTCCATTTGCATCAAGAAGTTTTCCAATCTTTTTCTTCCTATCCTCAAGCCACTTCTGTTTTGAAACACCCCTAGACTCGGTTGGAGCTTCCATCCTTTTTTTTTCAGCAGCTATTTCAATTTGATTACGTTTTTTTGCTTCTTGCTTCAAGGAAAACAAACCAACAATAAGGTTTTCTTGAAATAAATAAATAAATTGTTTTAAACAAGGGACTTTTCAACCGTTTACCATCTTGGATCTCAACTCCATCCACTTTTTCTGTCTCCCAGAAAGTTTTGTGCAGTCAGCCTCCACTTGCTCTGGTTCCTCAGCAGGCTGGTCGGAATCACTGTCAGTGTTTTCTTCAAAATTGGGTCTGTCATCATGTACTTCCTCATCCGCGTGTGACTCATCTGGGATGTCTTGCTTAGAGTCACTTCCACCACTACCTTGTCCAACTTCTGATAGACATCATATAAACTTTTTTTTAGTTAAACTTAGCACTAGTATCATATAAACAAAAAATACAACATTTCTTTTTAGTTACGAAAGAACAAAAATCAATATAATTAAACAAAAGTGCTGTAATCTTAGTTAAAAACTTACCTAGCACAGTGACCATTTACGGAATAACAACGGTCCACGAAGGAATTTAGATGTAAACATAATCAAATCAATAGACAACTATACAATTAGTAGAGAGAAAAACTAACCAGGTTGTCGTTGTTGTGACCTAATTTTGGCTTCAGCTATCACTCTAAAACAGTAATCACTACATTCATGAAAAGGATTACTAGCATTCCGGCAATCGGGATGCACTGCTCGTTCTCCGGTCATGTCGTAGAAAGAATTTATCCCCTGATCTGTTACGTTACCGCATAGCAAGCAAACACATTCGTGTCAAAACCCTAATGAAACTTCATATTTCAAAAATTGGAAGCAACAAGTAGCGCAAACAGAAATTGGAATTGAAAGAACGTAGATTACAGGTGAAATCGAAATGGAAGAATCTGCTGTTGCTTAATGTTGCGTTCGCACTTCGCAGTAAATAATTAAACCTAAGGGAAGAGAGATACGAACCTTAACGACAGAAGAAGAAGAAGAAGAAGAATTGGGAATGGGATTCGGATTTGAGGATTTTATCGGTTGCAGTTGAATCCCGCACCAAAGAGATTGGTATGTGATATTTTTTTGTTTTTCTTGCAAAAAAAATTTTTGGGATTAGGGTTTGTGTTATTCTCTAATGCAGTGCTCTAGGGGACAAATGGTATTGTGGATAGACTTTGCTCTTATTCCTGATTTTATTTTGATTATTTAGCTATTATTCTCTAAAAAACACCTTTCTCTTTTTAAGTTATTTTTTAACCAGTAAAAATATTCTACCGTCTAAAACTATTTCTTTTGTCTTTATTTATATTTTTCAAATTTAAATCCATTTTACTTTTATAATTTCATAACTATGCAATTTCATAAAAAATTTCCAAAACCAAATTATCTCACTGGTTCTTAATCTTTTAATTCACTGTCTCATTCCAACCTAAAACACAATTAGAACATGTAATATTATTACTTGAACATCCACTTAGTCACTCAAACAAGCGTTATATATTTAATTACTACAAAATTTACCTACTTTGATCAAGATAACTCAATTTGACCATACCAATTTTCATGTGCAAAACACAATAATTACATAAACAATAAATTCAATCCACACTTCTCAGTTGCCAGTTTTAATCATTTCAACAAATTATCATTACACATTATAAGTTCTTTCTATATTTCAAAATGATTCTCTTACTCAATAGTTATTTTTTTTTTCCAACAATAGAAAAAGAGAGTTGGAAGGATAACGAAATTCTTAAAGAACGTAATAAAACACCACCAAATCAATTAAAATACTTATCAAAATCTCAATTGACAAAACTAATATAATCTTGAAACATTCACAGAAAGATTTTAAATAAAAGAAAACTTATTTAAATCAAATATTGTAATGACTTACATTTGCTTACCTTCTAACTACAAGTTTTTTTTTAAAAAAATAAAAATTAGATATTGTTCGAGAGATTTAGAGAAGATGAGAAAGAAAAAACTAGAAATAACGTATAAGTCAAAGAAGAAAAATAAAATAAAAAAGGAAAAGATCAAATAAATCCACCAAACTAACTTATTATATAAAACAATATACTTGTAATTTCTTTAAAACATCAGATTTAATCACATCAAACAAGTAATATAATTTTAACAAAATTTAGAGAGATATAGCATAATTCTTTTTAATTTACTCCAATGTTTGCATTTACCATTCAATTTACATTCCTCCCTTGTAAAAAAGAAATACACAAACAAATATATATATATATA
>Ga0123340_1007971_pt1 | contig 10082 bp, 6 predicted proteins | sample SirMexnodulemix_FD_89961 | JGI IMG/M metagenome (GOLD analysis project Ga0123340, IMG submission 89961) | Root nodule microbial communities of legume samples collected from Mexico - Siratro Mexico nodule mix | ecosystem: Host-associated > Plants > Roots > Nodule | place: Mexico: Nepantla...
ATATATATATATATATATATATATATATATACTTGGGTTGAATGGAAAAATGTGTGTAAGTTTAAAAAAAGTATGGATTAGGAATTAAAGACTTAAAGTTATTTAGTGAAACTTTTCTAACTAAATGAAAGTAATGAAAATGGATTATGAATTGAAATGCAAGGTTTATGAAAATATATTTTAGAGTCAAAATATGGGATATAGATGATCTGAAAAAATAGAAGTGATATTATATATGATTATGGTGGTGAGAGACTTGAGAAAGGTATGCTAGGAGGGAGAAATAGAAAATCTGCTTGATAAAAATGTATCTTTAAAACTAATGATATTAGAATAATTTTTTTGGAAGATAAATGGACAAGTGAATCACCTCTCATAAATCCCGAAACTATATGCAAACTCAATTTTCAAGAAATCAACAATAAAAGAGGTGGGTAAGTGGAAAGAGAAAGATTGGTTTGAAAGAGAAAGATCTCACACATCACTCTTAATGCAAGAGCTAATACAAAGCACATTAAGTAAGGAAATGAAAGATGAGTGAATATGGAGTGATGATGAAAAACAACGATATACGCTCAAACCTACTTACATAAAATTATAAAATAGAATAGGTTGACCTATATGATTTATTTTAGAATGTTAAGACATTATCATCTTTTCAACACTTTGCATAGAAGGTTCTACTAAATAAAGTGACGATAAAGAATAATTTACATCATAAAATAATTGTGATAGAAATAAATTGTGTTATGTGTAGAACATCATGGTAATTAGGTAACTTTTAATTTTTAAGTGTAAAATAGTTTTTTTTTTTTTGTGAAAAAATGTGTAATAAGTAGATACAAGTAACTACAACACATCATGACCAAATACAACACTTCTAACAATTTAGTCTATTAAAATTTAAAATTAAAAAAAAAACTAAGAAAGTACAGATAAATGAAAATTATATGAAATATGTAGAATCAAAGTAAATAATATTTAAAATTGAGAAGATAAGTGCAGACGAAATGCTTAACTTAGCAAATGAAAATTTGTGCTTGGATAACAGATACATATTGAGAAGCTAATTTCACATTCTGTGGTTGATACTTTTGTCCAAAAAAAAATGCATAAAATCTATTTAGAAATAGACGGGGAAAGAGGATATGAGACTAAGTATGGGTAGGGAGATAGAATAACTAAGTATCGCCAATATCATTATGGTTACACGACCTGCAGAGATATATGACGGGGTCCATGTCTTGTAGCTTTGGAAATAGTGGGGGCAGGGTATTGTTAATAATAAGAGTGAGATAATTGTGAATGAAATTCGCAATTTGGTAATGGATCTCAATATAAACGTGGACTTTTGATATCTTTACAGTATGATATATGTGAAACTTAATGAGTAAGGTGGAATGTGGGATGCATGCATAGACTCGGTAAATTTGGTAAATGAAGGATTTGGCCCAGAATGTACCAATTTTTCACAGGAAGAAACCAATGGCCCTTTTGGCTAATGTGTAATATTATGTTATCTGTAGCAGTATTGCTGTATGGTTGGAAAACAATCCTAGATTCTAGAGATTACTTCAAGTTGTAGCCTCTTTAATTACCTGAGGTGTTCTTATAGGCTACTTAGATCAATAGAGAGAATATTAAGATTGAAAAGCAAAGAGATGAACCACAAAGAGACCCACTTCACTTTGCACCTTCTGTATAAGTTTCTTTACAACTCCTTCAAAAGACTAAAAAGCCTGCAAAAGTGGCCGAAGAATCTCTTTAATAGTATGTCACCTTTGAGTTTGGATCCTCTCTCGCTAGATTTAATCTGACCAAATCCAACTGAGAAAAATAGCTAGAAAGAAAATTTTTCTTTTCAAACAGAGCAAAAAATTAGAATGTTAAGGCAGAATTTAAGGGATCCACTCACCAATTATGAATTTTCAAAAAGATTTTTCTAAATTCCCTCAAGTAAAAGTAGGGTAAACAACTAGTGATATATAAGATAATTTGATAGCTGATATTTTTACTCGGGATAAATTAGACCAATCCTTTCAAATATACTTTATTAAGTTGCTCAGACAATTTCAATTTGAAATTGATTAAAGTATATTTAACTGCACTTTGACCAATTATTTTTAGTTTAGTATTCATGTGTTGTAAATTAGATGGGAGTAACATTATAGAGTATCTTTATGATATTATAATTTTCATATCTAATATATATAAAAAAAATTCATAGGTATTTTACTTTACATAATACTCCTGTTGTGTTGATGGTCTTGTACAAAATATTGTTAACCATTTTACAAGTGAACAAAAGAGTCTAAGATGAAATAACTAATTCTACACACATTACCACCATACTTCTCCTTTGTCTCCATTGGAATAGTATAGTATTTGTTTCAAAGACTTTGATCTGCATCCTTATAGTTTTGAGACAAATCCCATTACAGCATTACAATGTTTTTTTTTTCCAGCACATATCGTTGCTCACTTATAGCAGAGTGTCCTCTTTTCAGAGTTTTTCTATTCTGCATATTGATGTCTAGAACTATACCGAGTCTGCTAGGTAGTCCTTTGTTTCGTGCTTTCTTAGATGTCTTTCTTGTGCCTGCTAGGTAGTCCTTTGTTTCCTGCTTTCTTATATGTTTTTCTTATGCCTGCAAAATCTAAACAAAAATTCCTCTATTCTACAAACTCGCACTCATACCCTTTTCCTGCCTATTCCTGGTCCCGAATCCTTCCTATTATTGTTTGACATATAAAGTGTGTAGTGTTATAGTTATTCAGTAGATGTTCACTGACTTGGACCCTCTCCAACGGATCTAAACCCCTATACCTACAATCCAATACCATACACTTCAATGGACATCTTAGCATCTTGATGACCTCTTATGAACTATGTTCAGCAGAGATACATACAGGAAAAGTTCAATGTCTTCCGCCTCGCACACTACTGAGGCATTTTACTCCATGCTGTATACTACCTTGCTAGCATGTTTTTTCGTTTTTTCTGTCTTCTTAGCTCTCTGCATCAAGATCTCTATCCTACATTAAAATTTCGTTTACTACAGATTTATGTACTATTATGGACATAGTCACGATTTCGAATAGAAGAATTTCGCCTTAGAATTTTTGTTTGTTATCTAGTACCATGCATTTACTTGAGCTAGACAAATAATTAATCGCCTCTACGTCTACCTTTTTCTTCCTAAAATAACATTATTTCTTAACTTCTAAATGTTCCAACGCACAACTACCCAAACACGTCTCCAAATCCTATTTTAACAAATTGTTGGAAGTGTTGTTTAGTAGATCAGATCATCTTTTGTTTCTACCATGTTAGGCATGACTTTCCATGCAAACTGTTGTGTCAATAGGAGTGCATTTAGTTTCCATAGCATATTGTACATCTTCGCATCTTCCCCTATAGTTTCATTATACAATTCCTTATATTCGGACTTAGTATATATTTGCAACTCAATCACCCTCCACACTCATTCATGTTATGATTTCTCTCTCACTCAAATTATTCCCTCCTACATTCTCATGTTCCAAATACCCATCTCACCAATCATGGCCTCCTTAATGAATTTGCATATAATCTAGGATGTCTATCCAAAAGTGTTGTGTCACTTAGCCGCTAAAATCTTGCCTTACATGATCCAATTCTCCAATATAAGCTCCTCTCAAACCAATTTTATTGTATTTGCTTCCTATAAACCTTGCGCATAACTTCAGAGAATAGTTTTCACAACTATAACTTGTTATGCGCAATGCGTGTCATCTACAGATTATAACACGTTTATTTCAATATCTTTTTCACCCACCATCACCCAATACAAAAATTATATATCTCTCCTCTTTGTGGTTGTTAAATTTAGGTTTAGAGGCCAACATAACAGAGAGCTTAAGTCTTTTAGGTCCCGAACCATACGACCTAGGGTCAAATAATATGAGTTAACATATTTTGATCACTGTTCTAGTTTTCTGCAAATTTATTAACAATAAACGTTCATTGAACAAAAAATCAAAACAACAAAAGTTATCTTAATTTATAATTTTATGATTATTCTTTAATATGTGAATGTACAAAAAAATAAAAATAAAAAATATTATAGACGATTAAAATAACTTTATATGACGTTTATCAATTATTTTATCTTCAAATATAGTGGACTCAACCTTAACTTTCATGTAAAGCATGCAGAATAATGGTAGATATGTAATGTCGATGAGCTTGTATGTGTGATCAACCAATTCAAGGAAGCATGCATGCCTCTTCTATGTTTACCATGCAATGTCAACGTATGGGTTTCCTAGAGGGACACGAATTTGAAAAAAAACCTGAATGTATATATGCATATGCTTACCATGCAGATCTGAATGAATGGGTTTCCTAAATTAAAGTAATGATAAGAACACGAATTTGCAAGACAAAAAACACCGAAGCTAATCAAACTTTACAAACAACAAGTAAGAAAAAGCAAGAACAACATGAAGGTGCTTCAAATCATTACAAACTACCACGAAGGTACCATGTAAATGCCCCTAAAAATACACACAAAAATAAACGCAGAGGCTTTTCTCCTTCCCTTCTCCACTGTAGATTTCTTCTCATGTGATTCCCCATTTGACATGGAAAAAGCAATCATTGCGTTGCACCTTCCATTTTTAGTCCACACAAATTCAATCTTCCTTGCCTCACATGCGAGAACCTGAAAACATTATCCGTACCAATTGATATTATATTACCCTTACCATGGTCTGGTTCCACCATTGACATCCATTGACCAAGTCCTACGCGAAGATGAAGAAGGACCCATGTTAGGACGCCAAGCCCTAACACTAGTACTCGTCGCGGTTCTCGAAGAACCAGGACTAGAAGAACGTTGAGGCCCAACCCCACCACCTCTCAAACAACTAAACAAACCGTTAAACATTCTTCTAAACGCGCCACCTCTTCTCCTCCCTCGAGACTCCGAAACCGACCACGAAATCCTTCTGGGTTCACCCATAACAATGTTGTTCAAGTTGAACCCACCATCCACTTCCGTGTACACAAGAGGAACATTAACCTCTCTCTCACCCTCTCTTCTCCCCAACCTTCCCACCGCAAACCCTCCTCCCGGTAACCGCCAAATCGTCAACCCCACATTGTTCTCTTCCCCCTCCTCCACACGCTCCAACCCCGCACGTGTGTTCTCAACAGGCAACTGTTGGCGGCACACGGGGCACGAGTTCCGAATCTCCAGCCACGGTAAGATGCATTCTGGATGGTATATGTGTTTGCATGGCATTTCTCTCGCTATGGTGCAAAGCTCAAAAGCCTCCTTGCAGACCGCGCAGTGTGACTCCGTCACCATGTGGGACGCGTTTATCTCAACCGACGGCAAGGCCTCCACGGCGGCTTTAGACGCCGGCGCGTGGTGCTGGTCGTGCCTCTCAGACCTGGAGTTAGACTCCACGTTGGAAAGTTGGTCCATCACACGGTCGAAGCCTGTTCCCAGGAGAAACTCTGACATCCTCGGAGGGAGTGGTCGGGGACCGGTACCGGCGCCGTCGTCGTAGAAAAGGTCGAAGCTGGAGCCACGTTCGTGGCTTGACCCCTCGCCGTGGAGCATGATGACAGGGTTGAGCGGAGACGGGTCGCCGGTGACGGTTCTGCAATGATGGTTGCGAGAGGAACGGGGAATGTGGTCGGAGTTGCCGGCACGGTGGCCGATCATGTACATGGCCGCCGCCGTGGGGAACCTACGGCGGCGCGTTTCGACATGGACGGGGCGGTTGGAAGTGTCGATCTCTTCGACGAATCCACTGTCACAATCTGGACACATTGGCATTTCCTGTCTCCTTGCTCTGACAAATTTGTTGCACCGGAAACACCAATGGGAAGACATTACGCTCTGCGTATAGATACGATTTCACGGATACGGTGCGGTGTATATTATACGAAAATGTAGGGCCAGAGAGGGGTATTAAAATGAGGGGAAAATATTGGAAGAGTAGAAGTTGTGCATGATGAAGGAGTCGATGAGATAGTGGTTTGGATTGAGGAAGAGAAGAGAAAATGAAAGGATTATAGATTAGTGTTTGAGGGTGTGGCTTTGAAGGAGATTACAGAAAAAACGACGTTGTTTTTTTTTTTGGCGTGTCGGCAACGTTGTTTGTTGCACGACACGTCGTATTAAGCGTAGATTGAATGAATGAACAGTTTTAAGTTTTATGAGTTACGCTGGTGCGACATTACAGGCTCTTTGCTGTTTCTTGTTCTTGGTTCCTTTGCCGTTTTGTCTGAAAATAGCGAACGGAAGATTCTGTTACGGGATCTCAGCGCTTGAAGTTTCTCTTGAAACGCTGTTTCTAAACTTTTTATTCCTAACTCATCAACTGCCTCAACCTGCACTTCTCCTTATTCAATTCTAACAAAACAGAAATGTTATTTTTAAGATGCAAAACCCATTTTCATTAACGACATTATAAATAAAAATTATAATTTCTTTACATTTAAAACTAGTTAATGAGTTTTACTGACCAATATCCTAAAAGTGCTAAATAAAAAAATTATAAAGTTTTTTTTTTAAATTGAGATTACATTTAAAATCACAATAAGTGTACCGTTACACCTTTTAATAAACGTTTTTATTTATTTTTATTCTTTAATCAATATGCTAAAAATATTTGTTAGTATTTTCTTTACTTATTACTTTATTAATAAATTTAATTTATCTTATAATTGACTTTTTAAAATGACATTAGAATTTGGTTAAAATCCGCATTTTGTCAATCAAAATTAATATTTTTGAGTGTCTACCAAAGTGAATTATGTATTTACTTCTTCTAATGAAGGCTTCAAGAGGCTGATTGAGTATACGGGTGAATCAGGGTGATACAAGCCCAATTTAGTATAGACTACCAACAAAGGAGTTAGGTCCATGAATAAGCGTGTTGGCCCATTTAATTATTAATAATATTCAAAACTAGAAAATTAAAATAATTAAGTTATAAATATAAATGCCGTATATTTTTCTAATTCTGGTCTTTAGAATAATTTATTAATCCAAATGACCCCCTTAACAAATTTAATTCACGATTAAGTTCAGAAAATACATATTTAAGAGGACTAATAGTTTTTATTGATCTTAATCCGAAAATTGCAGGTTATACGAGATAACCAGTAAATTAAAAACCATAAAACTTTTTAGAACCCCAACGAAAATGATTAGAGAATGTAAAATTAAAAAGCACCATTGTCAACTACTTCTAAAACAATGAAAATGATTATAGTACTTTTCACTCTTGTATTTTCACTATAGTATACAGTTAATAATATATTTATGGAAGTTCTTGGTTGATGACAGTGAAAATTTAGAAAGTGTAAATTTGCAATTTTCAAGTTACCAAAAGCCACATATGTTCCTGTGCCTTGATTGATAGAAAGGGCGGAAGGTATGTTTGATATAGTTACTAAAAAATTGCACGAACCTATTGATTTTACTTGAAAACAATTGAATTGGTGGGAGAAGTAGAGATATTAAAAAAAAAAAGGACTCAAGTAACAACGGTGTGACGATACATAAGTGGTTTGAAGGAAAATGAGTGATGACTCATGCAACAGTTTGAAAGTCTAAATGGAAGACACATATAAGAATAAATGCTAGTAATTTTTTCGTTTTATTTTTTTATTAGCATCCAAGAGTCATTTGACTAATTTTAATTAAAATTCATAAAGTTGGTTTAGCTAACTTTAATAAATAGTTATTTCTTTAAGTAGCCACAATCTATTTAAGATCTATAAATTTAGATTTATTCTTATTCTTTACTTATTCAACACAAAATGATAACTAAAATTGATGTTTTTCCCACAATAATAAATATTTTATTACAAGTGTCATAGTCTCAATTTAGAAAATAAACAAATAAATTAAATAATATTATAAATAATTTTTAATATTTTAAGATTTTTTTATCATTATAAAAAAAAGTTAAATTACTGACGGAATCCTATCGACAAAATTTGACTCGTCAATAAAATATCATTGTCAATAATTTTTATGGACAGATATTATTTGTCACTAATTACGGATATTATTTTTTATAATAAAATTAATATTTATCAATTAATCGACAGATTTACTTACGAGTAATTTCGTCTGTAATTACCAACGACTCAAAAAATTTCTCAATAAATTTACATACAACGAATTTATTGACGAATTTTATTTTTATCAAAAATCTGTCGATAAATATAACAAAGTTTAGGTGTTTCTGATTGATTTGTCTTGTTGGTAATTTTAATTTTTTTTAGTGTATAAAATATTTAAGTCACTTGATTTTTTATTCTTTTCGACATTTTTATATCCATCATGTTATAGTTTTGCATAACTAATGTTTAAGAAGAGACTTAAAAAAAACAAATTGATCCATTTTGATTAACTCTTTTTTTTTATTAACGGTATTTACAATTCTATTTGATTTTATTTAGATCAATTTTTTTTTTTGGATTTTGTAACTATGAAATTGTTAAACCTTTTTTACAAAACAATTGTTAAACAATCTATAATGAAAAGTTGTCAAGAAGAAAAACATGTTCTAAATTATTTTTTATACTTATTAATAAATAAATTTCTTTAATATTTATAAATAAATTAAATAATCCTACAGTTAGAAGTTATAATAAAAATTTTGTATTCTTTTATCGAAAATAAGGAATTTTATAAATACACTGGACAAAAGAGAATGTCTAAATTCATATACAAAAGGTTTTGAAGCAAAGAAAAAAAATTACAATAAAGCTTACATTCCCAAGGTAACTAGTATGTTCTTACATATATTATTTCAATCTAGTGGATTACTTATCAATATAGTGGAAACTATAAACCACTTAATATCTCAAATTATATTCTAACTATTCTAAAACTTTTATAAAGTATAACTCATTCTAAGATAGATATATATATATGCTCAACAATTACTTATTATGTCTCTAAATCTAATTGGACTTTAATGAATAGAAATCTGAACCAAAGTGAAAAATTACATCTTAGTCATGCATTATGCTAATCATGTTTTATATTTGTCTTTAATGCATATGTTGACCCTTGAATTGTGTCATCTAATGTGTAAGGTGGACAATTAATTAATCCTACCAAATTGTATAAGATAAGTTGGGTTGACCTCTAATAAAGTCTAGGAAATCTCATGGTTGAATTAAGAAATACTTTTTTTTTATAGAAAGTTAGTGATGGCTATGGAGTATTTTCTATTTCCTTCCATTCCTGCTTCCTAAAGTATCTTCAAGAGTGATAAGTATTGGATTACTTGATTTTTGACAATTTCCATTCTATGATGAATTATTAATTTTCCATATATTTTTATCTTGTTCCTATTTGACACTTAAGAAAAAAAAAATCCTACATTACATTCTGCAGTATAACACTAACATTGTCAATATTGTTATATGATAACAAGGTCGAGGTATGATTCTTGCCCTGGTGTTGTAAACCATGTGTAGAAAACCTGTGTTGACTAAATAGTTACAATTTTGCGAGCTTTCATAAGAAATTCTTACATATTAAAACATATGAGTATGAAACATACATAGAAAAAAAAAAACAAATGGTGGACAAATTCATCAATTAGAGAGAGTTACTATCTAGTTATACAAAAGAACCATATCTAATTCTTTATTAACACTAATTTTTTATAGGTCAATGAACTATATGCACAAGGCTGAACACATACACTAATTTGAGTATGTAAACCTTGCACTTGGTGTGTTGTTTGTGATTCATATTTAGACCTTTACTTGAGCTAAATTAAACACTTTTGAATCTTTTGCCTTACTCTTAAAAGTAATGTTATTCTTTTATATGTCCAAATGGACTATATTGTTGCTACTCATATACACCTCTAGACTTTCATTTTTGAGTAAGGCTAAACTGAAAGTTTGGAAAATTATTTTTATCTTGTTTTAGTAAATATAAATATAATGCAAGTTAAATATAATTGAACTATAAAATAAGAGTGAAAATAAATATATTCATTTGTTAGTTCTTAATTAATCCCAAACATATAATATTATATTTAAATAT
>Ga0123340_1007974_pt1 | contig 10078 bp, 5 predicted proteins | sample SirMexnodulemix_FD_89961 | JGI IMG/M metagenome (GOLD analysis project Ga0123340, IMG submission 89961) | Root nodule microbial communities of legume samples collected from Mexico - Siratro Mexico nodule mix | ecosystem: Host-associated > Plants > Roots > Nodule | place: Mexico: Nepantla...
AAAATAAAATACTAATAGTATTAATGCTAAAAACTAAAAATAATAATAATTACAATAATAAAAATAATAAAATTATAAATAATAATAATAATAATAAAATGAAAATAAATTTATAAAATAAAAATATTAATATTACCAATAATAATTTATTTTTAATTTTAATTTTAATTTTATTTTACAAATTATACCTATTTTTGTTTCATCTATTAAACAATTTATTTTATTAATCACATCCATTATATCACTTACAAACTTTCATAAATTTTTCTTTCATTTATTATTATATTTTCCTCAATCAAAATACACATACCTATTTTTACTCTAAATTCATTCTTTTCTATTTTATCAAATCTATTTTCAAATTCAAACATATCTTTAAAAATAAACTTGAATTTTTTGTTAACTTTCATGTAAATTTGTTAAGAAAAATCGACATTTATTTTTAATTTAATTATATATTTACCTAATTGTTATTATTATTTTATGATTTCATTATATAATACGTATTCACTTTTTCATTGAATTTATAATAAATGACATATCATGCAACAAGTTTTAAAAATTAAAACAGCATAAGAGCAATGTTATTTCATAATTTTCCAAACTTTTTTAGGACATCTTATACACTGTTACATATTTAATAGAGCAATAAAATGCATAAGAAACTTAATTGATAAAATTTAAAAAAATGATAATTAAAGAGTAAAATATAAAATTAAGTTTGTTTTCATAGATAGAACACAAGGTGAGAACAAGGAAGCATCCAGCCTGGTAAATGGGAGTATGACGCAGGACACGTGGCAGCGGCTGATCCTGATGATACGTCACCCCACTCGCAACCCTTCACCCTTAAGACCTCCGACACCCGCGGGTCATTTTAAAACGCCACTTCTACACGTTTTTCTCCATTTCTCTCTTCAATCCCCTCACCCCTCTTTCTCCGGCGACGATCAGATTCCGCTCACTCCTCTCGCCGGCGACCCCTTACTCCTCCCTCTTCCGTCCGCTCCTCTCCGATTCTAATCGTTCCCAACCTCGCAGCACCATGAATCCCGAATAGTAAGTGCATGTTCTCCTTACTGCTTCAATTGTGAAAATCTCGCTACGAATCGTTTCTTGTGTTCCTTAATAAATTAAGCTCGTTTAGATCTGCAGTCGTCGTCGAGCGGTAGTGTTGAATTTTGTATTTGCGAAGTGTTGGTTCGGTTATTTCGAATTTGTTTTACTGGATCGTGCTTCTGGAAACTTCCTCACTGATTAGATCTGTTTCTTTAGACTATAGATCCGTTCGCGCGTGTTGAATTATGTTATAGCTATTTGTGAAATGTTTGTTTCTCTGATCTGGTTTAGGACTTTTAAACGTTTTATCTTAATAATAGTCTTTTTGTAATTATGAAATAATTGCAGAAACTGGGTCAGTATATGCTATCTAGAACAAGATGCCAGCTTGTTCATTAGTTGAAGATATGTGAATTCTAAGGACTAGGTTGGTTGTTGTGACTTGTAAATTTATTATAATTAATACCTTAGTCTCTCTCTCTCTCTCTTATTTTGTCACGGTGATTAGTGATGTTGTATTCTATGTAAAGAACAGTTATTATTTGATTCTTCTGTAATGAAAAAAAGTCCTATAGATAGATCTATGAACGTGATGGTTAAGCAACAGCTGGTCCTTCCTAAAATAAACTGATTTATAAATTTAAAGGCATTTTAAGTTGTTAGTGTTGATTCTTGCTGAGGCCATAAATATATCGTGCAATCTACTCGGGTAATGCTAAGTGGACTAAAAGTTTATTGGAAAAACTCGTGACTTTTGTGCAAAGTTAGTGGAGTTTATCTGGATTTGAGTGGACAAGTATTGTACAAATCACGAGACAAATTTAGTAGTAAAGAGTATGCTGTCGGTGCATTATATCTATGATTATTATAATTGATGTCCTATACGTGGCAGCTAGCATGCTACCTTTTAGACGTTCATGTTTTGCTGTGGCATGCTATGGACCCTGTGCTCGTCTTATGTGCTATATTTCTGTATCATTGGTCATGGATAAAATGTTCCTTAATAGTAATACTTTCCTGTCTTTGATTGGAGCCTCACCATGTTTTGTTGCAGCGATTATTTGTTCAAGCTTTTGCTGATTGGAGATTCTGGTGTAGGCAAGTCATGTCTTCTCCTCAGGTTTGCTGTAAGTTCTGAGCATCTGTCCTTTTTATTATTGTTTATATATTCCCTTTCTTGTTTCGTAATTAATGAAAAGAGAATTTGAATATTCCAACTATTTCATTTCCCTATATTTATGAAGGTCCAAATTTTATGAAATATTAGAGATGCATGCTCTACATATGGTGTGAGTGTGTATTGGTGGAGGTTGCTGTGCTAACCAAAAGTTTTTACATTGAATTTGTTTTAAGAAGTGGAGGTTAGACTTAATATTTTATTTTGTTGTGAAACAGGATGATTCATACCTTGATAGCTATATCAGTACCATTGGAGTGGACTTTGTAAGCATTTGTATTCAGCATTAGCCTAGTCTCATTTTATTTTCATCACAAATATGTGACTAATTATTTACCACGCCCCCTTTTATAGAAAATCCGCACTGTGGAGCAGGATGGGAAGACTATTAAACTTCAAATTGTAAGCACATGATCTTTGACTAAATGTTATTTGCGTTGTGCTTTGACACAAATTGATTTGCTTCCAACGTAAATGTTTTCAAGATTATGTTTCAATTTTGGTTTCTACTTTTACATTACATCTTGTGAAATTGTCTCTTGCTAGAATACTTGTATAATCAATTTGAGTGTGGTTAGAAGAAATGCTCAATCTGAGTTTATCACTCATGTACTCAAGAATCTCTTTGTTTATGCTTAATGTAGTAATCATGTAGTTCATTTACCAAGACGCTCAATCCAAGTTGTTTTCTGTCACCAATTTTGTAGTAGGTCCGTTCAAACTGTAATATTTGAGAGCTTAAGGTTACCCGTGTGAAAAGTAGGAAATGATTTGTTTAACCACCTGTCCCATTTATTTGGGGTTGTTGCTTTACTCTATTTTGTAATTGTTGACAGATTTTTCTACATTTTTTTACCATATAGTGGGACACTGCGGGTCAGGAACGTTTCCGGACAATCACTAGCAGCTACTATCGTGGGGCTCATGGCATTATTGTGAGTCTTTTAATCTGGTTCTCTTGCTTGAGTTAGTTTCCTTTGTTTCTTTGGAAAGCATTGGTTTAATCATGTTGCTTCCTTTTGCAGGTTGTTTATGATGTCACTGACCAAGATAGCTTCAATAATGTTAAGCAGTGGCTGAATGAAATTGACCGTTATGCGAGTGAAAATGTTAACAAGCTTCTAGTTGGAAACAAGTGTGATCTTACAGCAAATAAAGTTGTGTCCTATGAGACAGCGAAGGTCATTCTAAATTTTATTTTGTTTTGTTGTGTATTTTTCCCACCGACATCTCATGAAATTCTTCCTTTTGTCATTTTGTCTAATGTTCTGAAGTTTGTGCTTTCTACTTTTATCTTTGCAGGCATTTGCGGACGAAATTGGAATTCCTTTCATGGAAACTAGTGCTAAAAATGCCACTAATGTGGAGCAGGCTTTCATGGCCATGGCTGCTGAAATTAAAAACAGGTCAATAAAGGACCTTGTTTCCCCTTCTATCAGTTATTGTTATTCATTTTGTTTGAATTTGTGGATTTGAATGAAATTTATATATGGTTAAGTGTTTAACTTGATGTGATCTCTTTGGTTCTTTTCAACAGAATGGCAAGCCAACCAGTGAACAATGCCAGGCCTCCAACAGTCCAAATTCGAGGACAGCCAGTGAACCAGAAGGGAGGTTGCTGCTCGACTTAGAGACGAAGTATTTGTATTCTTAGACGTTTATATGTGTCTCAGTGGCATGTAAAACTAGCTTTTCACATATTGCTTTTATATGAAGATTGTTCGTCATGATTTGCTCCTTATCGTTAAGTCGTTGTTAAAACTTCCATTCTTTTCAATGTATTTGATTTAAAAAAACATTTGTACAAAATTAGGAATATTGGTGAATAGCAGTATTTGCCTTGTTCTTTGTTCCATGTACATTCACCTCATTTCAACGGCTTCCACATAGAATGTTCTCACTTACAATCTCTTGTTCAATTGCATCCACTCTTGTAAGTCTACTAATAAAATAATGGAAAACTGGATTTTTTTAACAAAAAAGTTTGCCACTTAGTGGCCTTTATCTTTCATTTTGTTCTTTTATTATCTTGTCAATAGTCTCCCTTTTGCTCTCTTTACTGAGTATACTTTTTGCTCTAGAAAGAACGCCAAGCGTTAGCGCGAAAACGTTCACGACGCAACCAGTTCTTTTTTAAATGGATATTATAATTTTAGACAAAAAATGTGATATTGGAAAAATGATTGAACCAAGAGAATAAAATTATTAAAAGTTATGATGCTGTCTCCTCCCTGTCCTAACAGTAAAACATAACGACTTTCCAGGTCTTTCTCTCTGGATGTCGGCATACATTTTTGTTTGAGTTTCTAAATTAGTAACACACTGTCATTCATTGCATTGTCATTTTGTTCGAATAAACAATTAGGCCTAAATTATTGGTGAATGTGACTAATCATTCTGGAAACACTAGGGCCAATGTACTTCCCATCTTAATAATGAAAATTAGACAGTTTTAATAAAAAAATCAATTCGGGGTAAAGACTGGCTCGTAGCATTACATGATCTCCCAATTCAACGGTTAAATGTTCAACGAAAATATATGAGGTTGTTTTCGTATCCAGCTTCCCTCGCTAGTGCAGGTCACACAGAACAATATGCTTTGAGTCCAGATCCTCTCTACCAAAGATTTATTCTCTACAGCAAGAATGAGTATCGTAGGATTGGTTTAATGGCTCATATTAAAACTCAAAAAGATAGTTTATGACTGAGATTAAAACTCAAAAAAAGACACGCCCCTTTGAACCAGGATCAGGACAACTTGGAATCATGTTTTGAATCAGGCCCTCACACCTGGCCCCAGTCTACATTTCTAACCGACAAGCTACCATGGGTGTGTTAAACCAGACCATACCCAAACAAACTGCATTCTCACCATTAGATTGTATTGTTTTCTGAATTTTGCACTCTATAATTGTTGCATGACATTAATTTTGGTTTCAAAGTGGTTGATGTAATGGAATTGAATATTTTTCCGTTTGTGGTTAACAACAGAGTCTTGTTTAATATATATCTAACCATCCATTAATTTATTGTATTTAATACTTAATATATTTTGTTGAAATAAAAACTAACTATTCCACTAACTTAGACACACATGTTTTCCTAAGGAGGGGTGATAGGTTCACACCCACAAAGTAAAACACATCTACACAACCCAAAATATTAATATTTTAATTATATTTGTTTTATTTTTTAACTTGAAATGCCTATATATATTGTTATATTATTAAAATAGTTGTTAATTGGATGTAGTTTTTTTGGTGCCTGTAAAAGTATAGTTTTCTTTCCATATTCCTTTCATTGCTTTAGTTTTTCTCATTTTATTTTAATGACAATAAATGTAATAAATAATTAGGATCTATTAAACAAGAATAAATGCTTTTTTGAACGCCCTGCTCTTTACTATTGAGAGTAGTTTGCTTGCTGAATGCTATAACATGACTTGAAATTGCTCAAGATTTTCCCATCTAAATGTTTTTGCAATACAACCTATTGGGGCAAGACTAATATTTTGGTAAATAGATGTTTATCCAGAATTTAGAGAGATTTAACTAGAGGATTCAAGTGTACATGTGTAAGTAGTATATTCTAACCTAAGTAATGGGATTTACCCCCTTATTGGCAATATGAAGTATATTTTCCATTTAATAGAATTTTATTGCAGAGTAGCTTGAACTGCTAGTGAAGTGTCACATGATACATGGGATATGAAATCATTTATCACGATCGTCATAGTACACACCCTTGATAAAGGTACATAATCCTCCTTAAACTTTAAGGTGCAAAGAGACTTGTGTGAAAGCAAACTTAATGTGTTGTCAACCAGGTGGGTACATAGCCACCTAGTGAATGTGTTATGACTCTTGAATTGCAAACTATAGCTGGAAAAATAAGAACACCTCCATGATCTTGGAGCAATTACACATTTTTTTCAAAAATCAAAGAATACAAACGAACAGGTACATAACCAAATTTTCTACACTGGAATCTCAAGTTTACACAGCCAAATTTTCTTACCCCTACCCAGTGTCACTAGGGCACTATAAAAGGAAGACATTTCCTTAACAACTTATAACAGAAACATAAAAAGTTCTAACTAACAATAACAAACTATGTCTATCTTTTATTTAATCATTTTTTCTTCTACAACAAACTTGTAAAGATTTATCAATTAGCTGAGATTCAACAAAATGGAGGAAAAATGAGAATGGCTATTAACTGGACAACCTCTCACTTTTAACCATTGTAGTGCGGAAAGGTGGCAGAGAAAGGATGCCATGTCGGTTGTTGACCAAGTATCCAATCACCCATTCTCAAGTATTTGTGATACAAAAAGATTGGAGAAAAAAGGATTCACCGTTGACTATCTACCGGATGGTTACAACGAACACTGATTTAACATGCAGATAAAAATGAATACAAAGAAGAAACATGCATAATGCTAGTACATAGTTAAATATATTAGAAACAACAATGTACAATTCATTTCATTGAAACAACATGATAAGGAATTGAAGACCCTGGAGAAATTTACTTTATATGAATAGGTTATGACATCATATCTTGTACTAAAGTGACAAAAGTTCTACTTAGAAACCAAAAAATCTATTCAATCCATAATTTGTACGCAAGAATAGTTAAATACAACTGCTGTAATTATAATGTAAACAAAATAAAAATTAACAGAGATTAGAATACTATCAAAATTATTTTTAAAAAAGTATATTATAAGAATGCTCCTTAGTTGATTGCAAGCCATGTTTACCCAAAAAAGGCAAAACAAGCTCAACTTGCTGCATTAGCACTTGTGCTGGATTACAAGTGGGTTTCTAGTGTTTTTTCATCCATTATTCTTTCATAAAATGCATTGTGATTTTCATTACTGTCCATTTGGTTTCATGAAATACCAAGGGAGTTGATGGAAGATGGTGATTGCCATTGATTTTGGCACTGGTATGGTGGCTTATGGTCTAAGTAATGAAGATCGGGGTCAGGTGTGGGGGCATTATCTGGTTTCTTGATTGTTTCTGGTTCAAAAACATGATTCTAGGTTGTCCTCGTCCTGGTTTGAAGCCGCTTCCATTTGGTTCTGCAGCACAAGCTGTGTGTCTCTTTTAAGTTTTCATCTCAACCATTAGAATAATCCTACTGTACCCTATCTTTTTACTAATCTGTACTCAATCTTTTTACTAATCTGTAGTCATTCTTGCAGGAGAGAGCTGGAGAGGATCCTGACTTGAACAAAACTCGACTCCAGTGAGCAACTTTCCTCTCAGGGTCAGTTCCCATACGCTATTGTTTAACTACGCAGAATTAATACTAGTTGTTCTTCCTTTGTTGAGACTACATTTGGGAAAGCATTTTTTTTTTTGGAGTGCCAACAAACGTCAATCGATTGCTTTCTCTTTAGTCAAAGTCTGTCGAGAGAGTGTAGGACTGGCAAAGGGGCCCATAAGACAGCTAACAACAACTGTGGGTAAAACGGACTTGGCAGTTAATTTCCAGAATCACTGCCAATTAGTTCAACTGGAAATTGAATGCGAAGCTACTGAAATGAAGAGCACTTTTCTGAATCCCTAGAATAGTATTCCTTTCTGTGTTCGAGAAATCAAATCGATCCATGGTAAGGAGCATGCCGGTTTAGGTTTTGGAATAAAATAGCATACTCTTCAAGTCAATATCATTTTGCTTACTTCACATTATCAAGGTTACCAGTAATCCCTGCAGGAGCAGAATCCGTCCTTAAAATGATGAAACCTCGAGGTATCTCGAACTATGATTTCTCTTCCTTCTATAGCTGAGATGTACTTGGTTGCAGAATGGCAATCTCCACAAACTCTCAAGTTTTTGAATACCCGGATTGGAACCCCTGATGGTACCTTAAGAAGTCCAAATGCAATTGCCAGTTTCTCACTATGCCATAAAAGAAGCTGTTCTTTCAGCTCCTCTCCCACATCATGCAATGCAAATTCTAGATCTGGCACATAACCAGCCAATTTAATTTTCTTCTCCAAGTCATTTAGCTTTACATGTATAGAAGCCAATTCAGGGTGCAATCTGTCGCTTGACCTAAACTCATGCACCACACTATTTATTTCAATCCAACTATACCCAGGGGTCTTCACTACATTATTTTCTTTCATTGATCTTCGGATCCTAGCAACATGGTCCCATCTATTTTGTGATGCATAAACATTAGCCAATTGAACATATCCAGTTGCAATAGTTGGATCAAGCTCAAGCAAATTTTTGGCAGCAAACTCAGCCAAGTGCAAGTTTTTATGGATCCTACAAGCACCCAGAAGTGTTCCATAAATGGCAGGATGGGGCCTAAAAGGCATACTTTTTATCAAATCTACAGCCTCAGCTAGCTTTCCAGCTCGACCAAGAAGGTCAACCATGCATGCATAGTGTTCTGGTTTAGTTTCAATTCCATAATCTTTTGCCATTTTGGTAAAATATTGGACCCCAAGATCCACCAGTCCTGCGTGGTTACATGCTAACAATACTGCAACAAAAGTAATCCAATCTGGCTTCATGCCTTCATTTTTCATCTCATCAAACAAATGAAGAGCTTTTTCACCAGCCCCATGCTGGGCATAGCCAGAAATCATTGCATTCCAGCACACTACATCTTTCCGGGTAATCTGAACAAATAAATCCCAGGCGTCCTTGAGATCCCCACACTTGAAATACATGCTAAGCAATGAAGTCCCGGCAGTCGTATCACTACTCAATGGAGACTTACAAACTAATTGATGAACTTGCTTACCCAGCTGCAATGCTGATAAATTACTACAACCCAACAAGACGCTAGTCAAGCTCAAAGCATTAGGCTTAACTCCAGTTTCCAACATTGTCCTGAATAGCCTTAACCCATCCTCCGCCCTGCCATTCTCAACATACCCAGCAATCATAGAATTCCATGTTACCAATGTCCTCACTGTCATTTCCTCAAACAATCTTTCTGCCAGTTCAACCCTCCCAAACTTCATGTACCCAGTGATCATGGCAGTCCACGTGATCACACTCCTCACATCCGCAGCATAAAAACACTCCACAGCAGAATCCAAATCCCCACAAGCCACATATCCAGACACCATGGCACTCCAAGACACACAGTTTTTCTCCGGCATCACCGAAAACAACCTCTGAGCCTCACCCATGAGTCCAATCTGCGCATAACCCGAAACCATAGTGTTCCACGAAGCAACATCCTTCACGGGCATGCTGTCAAAGAATCTACGGGCATCATGGACACCAAAATGATGCCAATGACCCGCCAGCATGATGTTATATGACACAACGTTGGGTTGGGGAATTTTCTCAAACAGCCGGCGAGCGTGTTCGAAGTGGCCGAGTTTCTTGGCATAGGCTGCCAGGATAGAGTTCCACGTAACAGTAGACTTTACTTTCATGTTGCCAAACACACGAACAGCGGAATCTAAGTCACCGCGTCGAACGTAGCTTGTGATAAGCTTGTTCGATGAAACGATGTCGTAATCATTAAGCTCGCGTTGATGGGAATGTGAGGACACATGTTGGTGATTTGGGGTGGCAAAAGTGAGGGTTTGGTGTTTGCTTAGTGTTGCAAAGTACAAGGTTGACGAAGAACTTCGCTTCCTCGTCCTTAATAAACGTAAATAAAACATTTATCTCACTATGTTTGAGTCTTCTGTTGTTTCAGTTTCACTTGAACATGGTTCTGTTGTTTCATCAATAATTTATTGTACTTATAAGAGTAACACAACAGGAACAGGAAAAAGGCAGAAAAAAAAAAAAAAAAAAAAAAAAAAAAAAAAAAAAAAAAAAAAAAAAAAAAAAAAAAAAAAAAAAAAAAAA
>Ga0123340_1007975_pt1 | contig 10078 bp, 4 predicted proteins | sample SirMexnodulemix_FD_89961 | JGI IMG/M metagenome (GOLD analysis project Ga0123340, IMG submission 89961) | Root nodule microbial communities of legume samples collected from Mexico - Siratro Mexico nodule mix | ecosystem: Host-associated > Plants > Roots > Nodule | place: Mexico: Nepantla...
ATATATATATATATATATATATATATATATTTAGTTTCATATTCAAAACCTTTCATTTAATAGATTTATATACATTGTCAAAAACAATCAAAACATTCATAAACTATAATCTATAAAATCTTTCAATTTTTTTGTTTATAAGAAAATTTTCACTTTTATGTTTCAAAACTTTAATTATTAATTTCCATAAATTTTCATATTTAAATTTTATTAAATATGTCATTTTTAAATAAAATAAAAGAGTTAAAAGTCACCTAATGTAAATGTCATTTATTAAAAAATGTCTTATAACACCATTTTTAGTTTTTTTTTTTCTGTGATCATATAAAGAACTAATATAGTAAGTAACTTACTATAGTTTAATGTAATTTTTAATTAGTTCATCTTTTTTATTCTCTTATATGATTCTGCTGAGTAGAAGACAATAGAAGTTTTGGTGGCAATCCTAAAGAAATATAGTTTTTCTATTGACTTTTGTTAGATATGACATGTATAATATATTTTGGTTAAATGTATTTATATGTATAATAAATCTATTTTTGTAAGTTGGGGGTGGATAAATCACTTGTGCTATATATAATAATAATAATAATAATAATAATAATAATAATAATAATAATAGAAATATATACTTTCTATCTAGTATATTCAGAGGGTGTTACATAAAGCTTAACTAACATAAGATTACAAAGGATGAATTCTTCTTTTGGTGAATTTAAAATTATTCATGGCTTCAAAGCTAATATTCCATATTATATCATATGATGAAAAGGAATAAACAGTTAAAATAAAGGAATAAACAGTTAAAAGAAATATTTGAGTTCACTAGTTCTTCAAAATTTTAAAGAACTAGTATCATGAGAATGAATAAAATGGTTAAAGACAATATAGAAATAAAAAAATTAAATAAAACTATTTGAAAATGAAAACATAAACAAAGATCAAACAAAAAAATACAATGCTGACAAATATGAACTAATATGAAGAGTTGGAATGTTTGCATTTATTAGGTTGAACAGCAACACTCAGTGTTATTGTTGAGATTTATCTTTAAGATAAAAGGAAAATCTGACTATCTTAAGATAAAAGGGAAATCTGATTATCATGATAGATTATCCATCAACAGCTATTATCATGCTATAATCACAGTTCATGATTGCTATGCTATTAAATATCATCATAAGCATAAGACACTCAAGATTATCTCAAAAAATATGAATTTCTCTTGGTATATTTAACATTTCCATTACTAACAAATGAAGGAAAACAACAGGAGAGAAATGAAAAAGGAAAATTGAAAACCCCCCATCACTTCTTCTTCCCTGCTTTTCCTTCCTTTCTCCTCACAATTTCATCAGCATATTTGACACCCTTTCCTTTGTATGGTTCTGGGGGTCTCCATTTCCTAATAGAAGCAGCAAACTGGCCAACCTCAGATTTGTCAAACCCACTAACTGTGATTCTGGTGTTTTCTTCCACCTTCACTTTGAGGCCAACAGGGATTTCCATCTTAACAGGATGAGAAAATCCAAGATTCAGCACCACTTCGTTTCCTTCTACCATAGCACGATAACCGACACCAACAAGTTGAAGCTTCTTTTCAAAACCTTCAGATACTCCAACAACCAGGTTGTTTGTAAGTGTCCTGTAACATTTGAGTCAAGTATGAATATATGAAGAAATAAATATAACTAGGATTCATATTTAAGCTACCCAGGTTAAAACTGTGATTCTACTCATATAAGAAAAACTTTCATACTTTAACTGGAACAACTAGCATCAATAATAGCATTATGCCAAGCTAAGTGATAACAGCAATTAATTTCCCCCAACAACAAACAAAAGGTACGTATCTGCAAAATGTATTGCAGAAATTTGAATGATGTTTTGAATACTATTCACAAATCCAGGTACGAGTCTAACTAAAATCCTTTGGGACACTACTATATGTCAAGTTCAATAATAAGAAATAACCAATCTATGATCTACCAAGGACTAATTCTAAAAGTTAATTGCAGTGAGAGTGAGATCAGTGTTTCTCAAGGCCAGTTATGAAAAGCTGCAAATAACACAAGCTTTTCATTGAACTACAAGCTAGGTGAGAAAGAGGAGGGAGTGGTGGGAAGAGTAAGGGAACCATCAAAATGGAAGTTTTCAACAAATAATCAGAATATTCTCTGAATTCATTGACATTGAATATTGTAATCAGAATATTCCTTTTAAGTTGTATCAAGTGCAAAGTTCATTCCAGGATTTGAATCAATGGCATTCAGGTCACAGGGCCAGCCAAAATACTTATCGTGCATCAATGTTTGCCCTTGCACTACAACATTCTAATTAGAATCAAATAATGGTTTCATAAAAAAACAAAATAAGTTATCAAAGATATATTCAAGATCTCAAAATCCCCAAATAATATAATCACCATGAACCACTAAATATCATGATTAAAGAAAACATTTCCTAACTGACAAGTAATCCATTCTGTCTCACCACTTTCCAGTCTTATCTTTCAAGCAATTAACACACTACTAACTACCAACGTCTAGCTCAAATAATTTATTGCCATGGCTAATCACAAAGCAAGAACAAATGAGCAGTAGGTTATAAATTTACTACTATGATTATGCCACAAACATCGGTGCATTATACAATGGACATTCGAAGTAACATATCCTATTTCCTATAAACAAATCAAAGCTTGTTTTTCTTCTTTTTTTTCCATTTTCATCTCAGTGTGTTTAGAAAATAGTTTTGAAATAATGAGACAAGAGTGCAAAGGTAATTAGCATGTATTAAGACAAAATGAAAATTTAATACTTCCAAATCCTAATTTAGAAAAGAGGTCAGTAATATGAAGTACCTAAAAAGTCCATGCATTTGATTGGCTCTTCTGGTTTCAACTGCCTTTTTAACCCTTAGAGTACCTGACTCTTCCCTCTCAACCAACACTTCTCGAGGATAAGTTAATGCAAGTTCTCCCAAAGGACCTTTCACTTGTATATCCTGTCCTTCCAAATTGACTGTAACATTGGATGGCACAGTAATTCGTTGCTTTCCGATTCGTGATTCCTTACATTCTACAGTCTTTCTAACGAAACCAACTTGAACACCAGGAACACTAGAAACTCTGAGCTTATTTGTCTCACCCACAAAAACAGACTTCAAATTGCTGAAATAAGACAGCAAACAACTAGTGAGATTTCTTAGTCCTATATAACATTTACTGATTTAAAGGAGCTTTTCATCACCCAAGAATTATATCAATCGCATGAACAAATTACAAGAAGAATAGATAAAAACAAGAGTTCTTTAAATAGACACAAGGCCAATTTAATTCGACATTTCCCTAAAATTTAGAAGTTATTTTCCACTTCATAGCCTTGTAGTCAACATCAAAATGCACAGTAAAATGCAACATCCAACTTGAACATGACGCATGCTTCACATCAACATGTTCGTATAAAAGCAATCAATGAAGTGGGCACAAACAATAATCTCTCAAAATTGTATCTGTTAACAGTAGAATCATGAATACAATTACACTACCAACTAATGATTTCACCAAGAACTCCCTCTGCACATGTAGCTAGCGATGTAAAATAGCACACTCATAATCATTATTCATCACATACTTACAGTCCCACTAACAAGCATTTCATCAAATACCCTCAAAGCAAAACCCACTTCATTGAATTCCAAGTTAAGATTCACAACATTATTATCATTGTTATCATTATCCACGAGCAAATCATCTTGAAGACCAGATTCTACCAAAGACCCACAATTACTTGAGCCATCACATAATTCTTTGGACCCAATTGAGACTCGAGGCACTGAGCCATTCAAGTGGAAGAAAACTACATTCACATGGTGAAACAGTGAGAGTTTAGAAGAGTGGTGTTTCTCAAAGTTTAAAACTTTGTATGCTTCTACGATAAAGGAGCTAAATCCCGTAAAGGGTGATTTTTTTTTCTTCCGTGAAATGTAATACTTGATAACCATATAACCGATATTGAACATTGCAATGTAAAACTGAAAGTGCTCCAAAAAAGAAGGAATTGAGAGAGGGAGGTAGCATAAGTGAAGCAAAGAAGAGAAAGAGAGAGTGAGAATCTTTACCTGATACGAAAAGAGGAAGTAACTGAGGAAGCCATTGTTACACCTTCCAAGGTTGTTCCACCAGGAACTGAAGAAAAAGCCTTATCCAATGAAATATTGTATTTTTATTTATTTATTTATTTATAATGAAAGAGTGATTTCTAATTTGATATAACCTGTGGTCCAAATGTTGATGAGGTAACTCGGCCTTTGATTATACTTGTTCATGAATTCTTCCTGCACCTCCATATTTTCGTCCGGCAACCTCCATATTGCTTTTAAAAAACTATTACACCCTTGGTTTAAAATTACAAAAGTAATTAGTATCCTCCACTTCCTTCACTTTTATTCATTGTATTCGTTTCAAGGTTCATCGTGTTTACCACTGTTGTCGTCGTTGTTGTTGATTTAGATCCGTCATTGTCCATTCAAGTATTTTGTTTCTTACATTAGGTTCTTTGATATGTGAAAGTCGGGTGTAGAAGCTCTATATTGCATTTAAGGAGGCTGACGAGCATTCTTATTTTGTTAAAATCTACAATTAAAACTTTAAAAAAGTTGTGGATAAGTGATTATTGATGTTTTTGAGGAATTTTGAATAGTATTATAGATTTGAGTAGCTAATTTTTAATTTAAGTGGTCATCACAAATTGCAACGTGAAGAGTTTGATTTTTATAAACCGGATGACACTCCTAAGATTTTTGTTGGTATTTCTAAGATTCAGTATTTTCAATCTTTTGCTGATAAGGTGAAAAATAAACTAGCTACTTTGAAGGGTAAAAGTTTAAGCATGATGGAGAGGATCCACATAAGTAATTTGGTGGTCTCTAGTTTTACAGCTACAGTTTTCAAATTTGATTAGAAACTTTGTTTTGTTTAGATAGTAAATATTAACAAGTCTCGTTTGGTTAATGTTAATTTGGAATCCTATTTGCAGTTCTAAGTTAGATGAGGGGTTGTAAGCTCTTACAGGTGAAAAATAAAGTTTATCTGCTTCAACTGACACGTAATTTTATTTTAATTATTTTTTTCTTCTTTAAACAATATTTCAATAATTAGATATATTTATCTTTTCTTAAACAATATGCCTTTGCTTATGAAGGCGAAAGTCATATGAAATAAATAATCTTTTTCAAATTAATGATGTTAACATGAGAGAGTTGTGTTTTTAGACTATCTTCTAGGCAAATAAAAATAACATACATTTATAGTCATTTATATATAGAGAGAATAAATACATAAATATTTGTGTGATGCAAAATTAAAATAAATCTTTGTACATCATGTACACTTAATTATTTTCAGCATGATAGTTGAAATTTCCCTCCTGAAATTTTTCTTTAAATTTTGAATTTTAAAATTAAATATTTAAATAATAATAACAATCATTATTATTATAGTACTTACTATATTATATTATATTAGTGACTTATTCTTTTTAAAGATTCATGCATTTGTAATTATTGTGAAATTTTATCTCATATCTGATGTAGATGTTATTAAAAATTATGTATATGTATGAATAATATATCATAATAAAAACTTTTACTAAAGTATGCATAGGAACATATTCATTTATAAATTATTTTATTTGATATATTTTACCAAATGTAATTGGAGATATTTCTTTTAAAGAATCATTAGTTCAAGTCATCGACTTAACTTCCAGTAAAATATAACTTATATATAGTTTGGTCATCAACCATTCAGTCTAAAATAAATTATTAATTCATTGATTTTAATAATTTCATAACAAGATTAGCAACTTTCGTACAACCAATCATTGTTAGAAACTGCAACAGTAACCCAATCAAACAATCCAAATATCAAAGGATAGGTGTTTTGAAATTCCACCCTTAAAATTGAAACCTAGCATTTGGGAACTATGAACTTACCTCATTCAAGTCAAATTGTTCTCCAAAAAATCCATAAGCTACCATCTTACAATCACAAACGGCTAAATTAGACCAAACAATAATGAATTAATTTCTTCATTTAGCCCAGAATCAAAACTGTCTGTACATTTGAAGGGAAAAAGAATTATGTAAAGGGAAAAATGTACATCTAAATTTGAAAGGAAAAATAATTATGTACATCTAAATTCGAAGGGAAAAAGAATTATCCGAGCCACGCAAATCGCAGCACCAGAAGCTCAGGAATTCTCTTCAACATTGAAGCGAGAAACACGTCTCTGATATCTGATCACTTCTCTTTTCTACAGAACCTCGTGAGCCTTTCCATAATACCTGTTAATGAATGGACACTGCAAACACAGATAATGGTATTTCCGTAAATAATGAGGACAAGGAGAATAAATTTAATCAAGAAATCCAACAACGTGCAATATATTCACTGTCAGCTCCTATCCTGTCCAGAATTGTCTTGTCTTATTGACCATGATGAATATATCCCACACATAGTTACGTTCTTCACTAATCATATCAGATTAATAGAGATATTTATTCAGTGAAGAAAATGGATACAGCAATAAATAAGTTGTCATTTTCAATTTATCTACCCTCCAATAAATTGTAAGAAGTACCAAATTATTTTTCTACCGAAACCCAATCATAACAACCTATTCAATAGTGGGTTAAGTTGGATTGGGTAAATGGGTACCCAAGAAAAAAATTGCAAATTAAAAAATATCCTTTTCCTTTACAATGCATTTTTCTATTTTGAATATTTATATTGTATTTGATTAAGTGATGCATTAGAAGTAATTATATCAAAACTTAAACTAAAAAAAAAGGAAGCAAAGATAAGAAGACGAAGAGCATCTTTATTGAGTGTTCAAAAGTCATTTTCCTAAGTTTAAGAGTTTGTTTTTTAAGACATTTGCAGTTGGAGTTCGCTTTAGGCACTAATTCAGCTATAAAAACTTCTTACAAATAAAAAAAAAAAAAATATCTTCACTTTTACAAAAACTGGATATTATAAAGAAATTTGAGTGTATGACGACTTTATCGGTGGAGTAAAAAATGGAGCTCTTAAATATTAACTCTCCATTAAAGATGTAACAAGAAATGTTTGGGCAAGAAGACTAGGACAAGAAAGGAAGAAAAAATGGTGTTTAAAGTGAGATTTTTCTGAATTTTTTTATTTTATAAAACATGCAAATAAAAAATTAAAAAATATATTATATAATGGATGGGTTGGATTCAAAACCAAAACCTAATATCCAACCCAATGAACAATGGCTTCGTTTTGATTGGGTTGGATCAGTTTAGGTTCATGGTACCATAACACCCCTAACTATAGGTATTATCAATTTTCAGAGAATAAACTAATACCACAAGATCAAATAACATATTCCCAGCATGAATAGAAATAGAAAAAAAAAATGTAACAATAGAGCTGCTACTTTGACAAAAAGATTAGGCAAAAATTGGCCTCTCGTTTGGCGTAAAGCAGACTTGTAAAGCAGACTTTTAAAGGGGTTTTCCGTAACTGATACAAACATGTGTGCAGGCACCCCTCCCCATCAATGTATTAGAAGTCTTAAATGTTCCACTATAGGAATTACCCGTTTTCGGATAACAAGCTAATACCATAAGATAAATAAGACATTAGCAGCAAAAATACAAATAAATGTAACAGTAGAGCAGATACTTTGAAATAAGATCAGGAAATGTGCTTCTAGATTGGTGTAAAGAACGTGATTTTTTAAAGGGGTTTCCCTAAATGATAACTTGAAGCTTGAGTACCCTTAATTCATCAATGTTATTTTTTTCTGTTTTTATCTTTTTTTTTTATTAGTATTTTATGCCCCTAACAATCAGAATTCTATTCTTGACGAATATATGCTTTTAACAAAAAGATAAAAAAAAAAAATTATAATAGAATGCCAGAAGACCCACCTTCCAATTTGATACATCTGGAGATTGTGGAGATTGAACAGGGTAGAACTTGTAAAATCTCATATTCTCAAATGCAAATTTGGTTTCCTCGCTCATTTCTTTAATGGCTCTTTTCCGAGCCTCCCTTGCCTAAAAGAGGAAAAATAGGTAAAAAGGGCAGAAAGCGTAAAATGAAAAACATTATATCTAGACCCAAGATACCTGTCTATTAGCTTTCTTTGCTTCACGAACCTTTTCCTTGACAAACTCCTAAAAAAATAGGAAGACGTATCAACCTAACTTGTTACTTAAAAAATCCAGAAATTATGAATTAACTAAATGCCTTCTATTATTTAGTACCTTGAATGCATCCTTTCGATCTTCTGATAACTCCTCCTCCTCCACAAGTTTATCAGTAAACTCCTGTAAAAAAAATTATCCACTTTCATTTTTTGTTTTCACTTTTAACAAAAGTGCTGCCGCCTTACTTTCACCTATTTCTTGTTTTCAAATATTTGTATGTGAAACGATTACTATTTCCTACTCCCAAAGATTTGCATGAGATTGTTTTCAGAATTTCTTACACAAATATTTGAAAAAAGGAAGCCAAAAACACTACAGTAACATTTTCATAATTAACATTAAAAAACATGAAAGCAAAATATTTTCTCATACCAAATGGTCCCTTAATTTTCCAGCATAATAATGTCAAGCTCCATGAAACTTGGCTATTATAGGATTTTCAGTGGTAAAAGAATAAAGAACTATGAATTTGATTATAAAAGTGCAACTGCTAGATGGGGCTTAATCTGACATGTTCCAATCTACACATAACAAGTGAATTCCTTACCTCAAGTTCATCTAATTCCCAATCAAATTCACAGAAGACCTGCATAAAAGCAATACATAAGTAAACGCATAGAAATAGAAAATTAAATACGGCAAGAACCTGCCTATCTTTTACGAAAATATTATTTCGAAAGGTAATATCGCAAACAATCCAAACACAGCTGATTCACTAGGAAAATGTAATTACCGGCTTTGGCTCAGCAGGAAATATTATTGGAACTTCAGTGCTCTGTTCAAGTTCATCTTCCTTAAATGGCTGATAGAAATCTGCAGAAAGAAAACCGGTCAATAAAGAGCTATCCTAATAGGAACATTAACACTATCTGTTAAAGAATCATTATGCCTTGAGCAAAACGAAGGACCAATATGTGATCAGCAGAAAAATAGCATTGTCTACAAGTCTCCACTCTCAGTTATTTAATAAAATTTCATCATCTTCCTCCTATTAAATAGAGGTAGAATTGGTATACATAATATACTCATAAAAACATTTTAATATTCTAAAGCCGATAGACTTACAAGGCAAGCAGTATTCATATTTTTTTAACCTCTCCACCTTCAGGTGTTTTAAAGCACACCTGCACAACAGATTATAACATGGTTAAGATGACTAATTCATATCAATATAAGCTACATCAAGGTCAACTGGAAGAGATTACATGAGTAAAAATCATCAAATGAAAATGACAACCACAACAGTAGACCCCTTCATCAAGTTGCGTTATGAGATGAACTGTCAAATATTCAGTCTTCACCAATTAAGTTCTTACAGATCCACAAACTCATTTATTTTGTAAGACACACGTTCCAGATGTCACCCAGCAAAGATAAGGAGGCACAGTAAATATTCATAAATTTTTAAAATAACTATAATTTAAATGCTACATATTTTGAGAGGACTGTGGACTGAAGGCCTGAACCCAGAGTAATTGAAAAGATTTTCCAAAATTGAGACAGTAAAGAATACCTAAGCAAGTCACCAACAGGAGGGTAAAAACAGAAAAACATGTAGAAAGTTTAAGACTTCTTACATTACTTGAAAAAACTACTGTATTTAGCAGCATGCAGATACAGGAAAAGAATATGATGCAACGACCAGACAAATTTTAACACGATAGGCTTATAGCTTAACAAAATCTACCTTGAGAAGTGAATGGTGACTATGAAAATAACTAGAGAAAAGTCAAAGCACAATAACAAGATTAATTAAGCTGGATACCTATAAAAGTCAAAATCTATATTTGTCCAAGAACAACCCATTTAGAAGATCAGAAACAAGCAGTAGAAT
>Ga0123340_1007977_pt1 | contig 10075 bp, 11 predicted proteins | sample SirMexnodulemix_FD_89961 | JGI IMG/M metagenome (GOLD analysis project Ga0123340, IMG submission 89961) | Root nodule microbial communities of legume samples collected from Mexico - Siratro Mexico nodule mix | ecosystem: Host-associated > Plants > Roots > Nodule | place: Mexico: Nepantla...
ACACTTTAACTAAACTTTTTGTTTGTTAAAGTGTGGGTCTTTGAAGTATATTTTTAATGTCAAAATCTTAATTTTAACTATTTGCTTAAAAATCATCAATTTTGAAAAATTATAAGTCTAAATGTTTTTTATTTTAAAATAAGAGACGGAATTGCGAATTGAAAGTAATAAAAAGACCAAAACTAAATTTTATTATAAAAAATAGAAACACAAGTAATCATCACTAGTTTCTCTTAAGACTAATTATTTGTGGAGTTAAAATGTGATATTTTTTGTTTAGAGAAAGTCATTTAGTGTGTTTTTAGTTGTACTTGTGTAAGTGTTTGCAAATTTAATAGTTTTTCTTTGATTTTCTCCATACTCTTCCACACTCTGCTTTTCACCTCTCAGCTTGTTGGGTGTTATTAGGGTTTAGTCAGACAGTTGCATAGTGTTGCCGCAAAAATTTCGTAGTTGAAGAGAGAACTTGCCATTTCCAGGGTTTTAGGGTTAGGGTATTCTCAAATTGCAAGAACATGGGTTTCAACATTCAACCCTATGGAATTCAATCCATGCTCAAGGAAGGCCACAAACACCTTTCTGGTCTCGATGAGGCGGTTCTCAAGAACATCGACGCCTGCAAACAACTTTCCACCATCACTCGAACTTCCCTTGGTCCCAATGGTAACGATCTCTTTTACCCTTTTTCGTGTTTACGTTTTTTAACTCACCCCGAGTGGATGTTGCACCTTCAGATTCCAAAAGTTAATATTTTTATAATGTGGGTATGTGTGCGTTTTCATGTTTGCTGATCTAGCGTTTATCCGTGATGCAGTTGTAAGAGTAAATGTAATGTGTTTGGAAGTTTGAGGAGTTTTTCATTTTGGGTTCTGGGAAAGTTTTTTGTTTGTTGGTGTATGAATCTGTTGCTGGTTGGTGGTTACAGAAGGAAGGGTTTGTCTGGATAGATTTAGATTGTTTTGTAATCTTTTGTTTGATCTGCTTCAGGTATGAATAAGATGGTTATAAATCATTTGGACAAGCTTTTTGTCACGAATGACGCAGCGACAATTGTGAACGAACTTGAAGTTCAGCATCCTGCTGCCAAGGTTTTGGTTTTGGCCGGGAAGGCTCAACAAGAAGAGATTGGTGATGGAGCTAACTTAACTATTTCATTTGCTGGGGAGCTCCTGCAGTTTGCTGAGGAACTTATCAGGATGGGTTTGCATCCCAGCGAGATAATCAGTGGATACACTAAATCAATCAACAAGGTTTTTCTAGTTTTGAAGGAGCCTTAGTGATTCATCTTTAAATATTGTACTGATATTGCTGCTTTCTCTCGCTCTAATTCCTTGTAATGTTTCAGACTGTTCAAATATTGGATGATCTGGTTGAGGAAGGTTCGGAGACTATGGACGTACGTAATAAGGAGCAAATTGTTTCTCGAATGAAAGCAGCGGTTGCTAGCAAGCAGTTTGGTCTAGAAAATACCATATGCTCACTTGTTGCTGATGTGAGTACATCCTGATCCATTTTACTACGATAAAGTGCTTTAGTAGCATAACACTGTTTATCATCTGACCTTTGTTTGGAAAATAGGCTTGCATCCAAGTATGTCCGAAAAACCCAGCAAATTTTAATGTGGACAACGTTCGTGTTGCAAAGCTCTTGGGAGGGGGCTTACATAACAGCACAGTGGTTCGAGGAATGGTGTTGAGAAGTGATGCTGTTGGGACTATAAAGCAAGCAGAGAAGGCAAAGGTGATTTTTCTGTGTTCAATGTTTTTGGTTTTTTGGTGAGTCTACTCTAAATTTATTTGTTGAGAACGAGATCCTATCATTTTTCCACACTCTATGCTAGATAATTTTAAGAAATGCTTTCAGGTTTGCTTGTGCTGTGTGCTCTTCATTGGTTCATTAATTTGATATTTGATTAGTGGTAAGGCCATACTTTTAGTTTGACCTGTGTAATATGTGAAAGCTTCATTTTTAGCCTTAGTCTATTATTATCTTCAAAATATTGTCTCACATAATTATGCATGACTGTAAGAAAAAAAAAAGTGACATTATTGTCTGACTTTAATTTTTGTTGTGGTTGTTCTCTAACCTTTTTTTGTTTTGTTTTAGTCCTCACTTTAAAGTTTAAAATGTTTAACAAGTTAATTCTTTCTTTTAGCTCCGGCCAACATTCTAACACCTCTAATTAATAGCTCTGTTAACGGTGTTAAGTTGTCTTCTAATCTAGCTTAACATGGTTTCATGTTGCTCTTACTCTTTAGAATGTTCAACAATTTGTCCATTCTACAACTAAGAATTAGACAGGAGTGTGCTACACTTGAGAGTTAAACCATGAAACCCATTGAAATTGGTATTTCGTTAAACCACAAAAACTAATTCCTCGCATGGGAACTCCACAATCAAGCCCTTTGTAGCAATTCAAAACAGAATCTCCATTTGAAAATCTTTTCACAGAAGTTATAGATTTGTTCATTGATATGGTTATGTATTAGTGTCATATTTCAGTGGAATTCGATAATCAAATGAAGCAATATTTTAATCTCTTTTGTACCGAAAGTCTAATGATCCAATCTCTCTTTAGAAGAGGCCCTTGTTGACATCTTGAAACAAAGTCCAATAACTATGCCTCCACATATTTTTCCTTCCTTTCCACTTTTTTCTTTTTTTTCATTTGTTGTTGCTACTTTTCTTTTTATAATTTTCACTTCAAGGGGGCATTATTGAATTTGATTTGAACTTGGTAGCAGAAAACAGATACTGTATTTGAAATTGTATGTCCTAAGTAGCAAATTGCAGGAGTTTTTTCTGTTTATATGTTAAGAAACAAGGACCAAATAAACCCAACTACCTTTCATCCTAACAAAATATCACTTTGTCTTAGACGCAATTATGTTGCTATAGAGATCTACCTCAAGCCTCCTTCATCAATATTTGCTATCAATGAGTCCATATCTTCTCCCAAATCTCATCTCCACTTGACTTAGACTTCAACGTTTTGTGGTCCACTGTTCATCACATCCCAACTTCATGTTTATATCAGTTTTGAATCTCCTCTACTAATAATACTCCATTCCAATATCTCTAAACCAAATGCATTCCACCATAAGGCATTCTCTTGCCTAAGATTGGCCTGATTTTTGCGAAGATCAATTCTTTATGCCATAAGATTAGTGGCAAGAAGGTCATTGACAGTGTTGACAAAGTTATTAGTGGAATTGAATTCAGATGTATTTGTTAATGAAAAGGACTAAGTGGTTGGGTGTTTAAATGTTAGAGGGCCAAAACAACAGATAAGGTGAGAGGACTAAAGCATTATTAATGTATTAGAAATAATAAAAAAAGAAAACTTGATGTTTACTGCATTTATAAAAGGTCTTAGAATTAGATTTAATTTTTTTGATAGACTGCATTGTCTAAAATTGGTGTGTGGAGTTTTCCATGCTATTTTTAGTTTGCAATGGTTTGGGACTGTCCTAAAATTTTGGCCGATATGTAACGTGAATTTATGAAAGCACTTTCTTTAGTAGTGTTCTTGATGAACCAACTCCTATCATCACATATTATTTAGTCATGTCCCTTTTGTGTTGATTTGAGGCTTTAAAAGTTAAACTGTATATGGGTTTGTAATTTTCAAAGGCTACACATACTACCTATTGCAAAAAGGGATTTAATATAAGTATACATTATCTAATTTTGAGATGTATTTAACTGAGTATTACCTACTACTTATATTGGATAAGTGTTGTTTCATGCATGTTGCAATTATATGCTTCAACATTGAAGCTCTAGTAATTTCAATGAAGTTATTTGTTCTCTCTCACTTTTTGTTGAGATGCATATTTTCCTATCATCATGGAGCAAGATCTGTTTCTATAATCTTCTACATTGATTATATTCGATAAAAATCAATATATCAATACTTTTCTCCCAATGAAAACATATTGGCAAATTTTCAAACTGTCTTGCGCTGAGGTCTTTTATCTGTGTTGTTTTAAGGTTGCTGTGTTTGCTGGTGGTGTTGATACATCAGCAACTGAGACTAAAGGAACTGTCCTCATGCATACAGCAGAGCAGGTATGTCAAAATTGATAGCGTTTGAATTTAATCACTATCTTCTACTTACTGTTTCTTGTAGTTGTATTTCTTTTATTGTTTGCATATATTGTGTCTGATGTTATAAGCAGGAGATCTAGCTGTCTCCAAATAAGAAGGTTGGAAGTGGATTTTGGTTGGGTACTATAGCTAGATCCTAATCCAGTAATGGCAATCATAAACTCGTGTTATTGTTTCTTTTTACAAAGTTTAAGTTTTCTCCTGCTGATAATTTGGAAGGCTCTAATAAGGTATTTTGGGCCATGCCATGTCTTGTAGATTTTGTCTGGCTACATTGCTGCTGAGGTTTCTATGTTCATTTATAATGATATTTTGGGCGTGGCTATGATTTATTGCTTCTACATATTCTTCTATTGTTATAACTTAAAACATAAAAATCCTGAAAGGTCTGTAGTGCTTGTTCAATACATGATTCAAGTTGATAATGAACTCAGAATGCTGAATATTTCCACTAAATCGTATTTTTATGTAACAAGTCCTCTTTAATACATACTAGCATGGAGTTTCTCAAATTATGCCTTTATTTGTGCCTTCATCTATTTTTGTCACGCTGATATTTTTTGAAGTGATTTGTGGCTGGATGTTTTTATTGGAAACAGTTTTATGTTTAAATTTAAAGTTGTAAGACAATTTGGCAATAAACTGTTATTTTGATCCTCAACTTTTTCTGTATTAGGCAATGGTTTTATTTATTATACCTGATGCTGTACCACCAGTGGAACCTTGGGATTTTATGGACCTTGATCTTTCTAATGTTTTGTTTTCTTAAATTATTTGATGCTTTGCTAATTGGATTTTCTCTCTTCATTTGATGTATATAGCTGGAAAATTATGCAAAAACTGAAGAGGCTAAGATAGAGGAGCTCATCAAGGCAGTAGCAGATTCTGGTGCCAAGGTGATTGTCAGTGGAGGAGCAGTTGGAGAGATGGCTTTGCATTTCTGCGAGCGTTACAAGTGCGTGAAGTCTTTATCCCTTTCTGTTGGTTTTAATTGTTTCTTTCTATTGAAGTAATATGAATGTTATAAGTGCTCAAGTCTAGATCGTTTTCTAACTTCAATATTACTGCATATAGGCTTATGGTTCTGAAAATCAGCTCAAAGTTTGAACTACGTCGATTTTGCAGAACAACTGGTTCTGTTGCCATGGTTTGTGTTTTTGCTTATTTAGTTATGTAAAGATGTTCTATTCTTTCTATCTAACCAATTTTTTTTCCTGCCATAGCTGAAACTCAGCCAACCAAATCCAGACGATCTTGGATATGTGGATTCTGTTTCAGTTCAGGAAATTGGTGGTGTCAGGGTATGTTCAAGCCTGAATGAGTTCTGTCTTCTTCTTGGTTCCATGTTTCTTGTTTGTATTAGTTTATGAGAATATAGGCTATGCACCGACAATGCAAAATACACTGCTTATTCCAAGTATGCTTGTTCCTCTCGTTTCTAAGTATGATAGGCAACTTCCTCTTGTATTGATATGCAGGTGACTATTGTCAAAAATGAAGAGGGTGGAAATTCTGTGGCCACTGTTGTTCTACGAGGAAGTACTGATAGTATACTAGATGATCTTGAAAGAGCAGTGGATGATGGAGTGAACACTTACAAGGTAATTTCCAATGTTCTGTAATTTTTAATGATCTTGAAGAGGTAATTTTCTGTTATTTCTCTCTGTTGCAAATCCTATATAAACTAGAGATATGACTAAATTATAGTATATAAATGGTTGCAAACCTCATTTTATAAACTGATTTTATAATGTTGATTTAGGCTTAAATTTCACTTTTTTACGACTCTCCATCAATCTTGTAAACTCAGGGCTGCAAGCCTGAAAATCTCAGGATTTATATTGCTTATTACATCTGTTTGGAGACACTTTTTTTTTTTTAAAAGCAATTTAATGCTTTAGCTAATTGATAGATGGATAAATTGTTTGGAGGCACTTTTTTAAAAACAATTGAATATTTTAGCTTATTGGAACATGGATTAATCCTTTTCCATGCAATTTTTTATCAGGCCATGTGCAGGGATAGCCGTATTATACCGGGGGCTGCAGCCACTGAAATTGAGTTAGCTAAACGGCTGAAAGACTTTTCGTTCGGGGAGACAGGGTACTTTTTATGTTCCTTTTCACTTCCAAAAAGTGGTTAGAATTCTTGGGGATACAATTATGTGTTGTTTTTTCAAACACATCCTTCTTCTATTCATTATAATTACATGAGGAACTTGTTTGTACGATGTTTTATTTTTGGTAATGCTATTAATTATCTGGTATAAGGCTGTAAATATCCGATTAATATCTTATCATTTGCTGAAGTCTTTGTAACTTGTAAGGTACTTTTTAAGCAAGTGCAATATTGAAGAGACGCACGAGTGGGTAAAAGAACTGTGAACTTTTATTATTATTGTAATTTTTATTTCAAACAAAAGTAAGCTTTTATGAGACATCCATGACAAATTGTTTACTGAATTGTATACGTTTAGATACCACATGCTTCAACATACATTCATTATTATGTATTTGCATATCAGTTATTAGACCTTTGGGATCATTCACCACTAATTTGTTATCTTCTTGGATATCTCTTCCTCTGTTTCAATGTTGTGGCTCGTTTTTTTATCCTGTCTGATGCAATTTTTTGGGCTGTGTCATCTTTTCTCACTGGAGTTATTGAGAAATATTAAGGTCAACATAAAATAAACATGTTCTAAAATCTATCTTGATCTCAAATGTTTTAACCCTGAAATTCCTGTTTATTGGAAATAGTTACAATGTCTGATAGGGGTTATCTTGTTAGAATAAGTTAACTTATCTTTTGTATTGCCTATCTGGCACTACGTGTAGATCGTCACATCTTTTTGAATTTTACTGATATAAGAATCCATACAAGTGAATGAATCAGCTAAAATATAATTAAGCTCTCTTAGACTTTTTTTTTTTGTCATTTTTTCCACTCTTTAGTATTTTGTTAAATGCTTATTTGGTATTTGCCATTTTAATGGAATTGACTAAACGTTTGCAATGGCTATGCAGGTTGGATCAGTATGCTATAGCAAAATTTGCCGAAAGTTTTGAAATGATTCCTAGAACTTTGGCTGAGAATGCTGGGTTAAATGCAATGGAGATCATATCTTCGCTGTATGCAGAACATGCATCTGGAAATGCCAAAGTTGGCATTGATTTGGAAGAAGGTGTTTGTAAGGATGTTTCAACCTTGAGCATTTGGGATCTCCATGTGACTAAGTAAGCTATATTCTGACACAAGAATGTTTTATACCGTGGGAACCCCGAAGTCTGAGCAAATAGTGAACTGTCTCTTCATTATTGTTTTGTAAATTTCCTTGATAAGCTGTTTCAATAAAAAATTGTAGACATTAATTAAGGGCTCTTGTAATTGACGGAGTCTATGCATTCTTTCAACTTCTAAGATTTGAAACAATTATATGAAGTCAGAATTTATCTTCATATCATCTGAAAGACCATTTTCATCTTATTTTTTTTTTTTCTTTTCAGGCTCTTTGCTCTTAAGTATTCTGCGGATGCTGCATGCACTGTACTACGGGTGGACCAGGTAATCAAATGATAATAATCATGTTTTTGCCAGTCAATTGCAAATTCTGCCATAATATGTACCTCAGAAGCATATTTTTTATTAGGGAAACAAGCTTTGAAACACAGTTGTTATGGTTAAGACTGTATTTATTAAGTGTTAGAATAGGTAATTAGTTATATTGGAAAACTGCTATATGCTATACCTATGAGCTGTACCTATCTCTAACTTGTGAACTTGTATGGGTGAAACAATTCCTTGAAGAACTTAACAGGAGTAAGGGTTTTAGGCTGGCAATAGTAAGCTACATTGTATTCAAAAGTGGAAAGTTGTGGAAGATGATTTTTTTTTTTTTTTTTCTTTAGATTATCATGGCAAAACCAGCTGGTGGTCCAAGGAGAGGAGAGCAACCTGCAGGCGCAGATGAAGATTAAGTCCAAAATTGTGGGGATTGATTTTTCATTTTGGTCATGTTTGTATCTCAACATGATGGCTCGAATTTGGCTTAGGCAATGTTTTCTTATTTAGACTTTAGTAGTGGTGGTGATCTTAACAAATTTTGAATTTTGTTTTTACCATGAAATACAAAGAGGCATGTTCTGTAAATTTACATTTTATTTGTAACCTTGTTGTGAGTGGCGATATTAATTTGCTGAGCATTATCGCCCTGGCCTTTGTTTGAGATCTTCTATATGTTAGTGTTTTTGGGTATAGTATCAAAGTTGTTACTCTTGCAATCTTTAAAAGTGCAAAAGAAACACTAGTAGCTTACAAACGGACACAACTTGAACACCTTTTGGGTTTGCATAGTGCAACCTGCTATAATTAGTGTAAAACCAAAAGCAAACAGCGCCTAAAGTTTGACATGTCTGAAACATATATTCAATGTATTATATGCGACTAGTATTAACCAAAATTTGCTCACCTTTGCACAGCTCGCAGAAAAGGGCTTCAAACTGACATGAATATAATTTGTTCTTAATTAAAGATGCAAAGGTAAAAGATAAATTTAGGGTGAAAATAAACTTAATAGTTATGATCTAAATTTTATGTAAAAGAAAATAACTTTTTCAATTTAGAGTTTAGGATTTAAGATTTTTGAGTTATAAAATTAATTTTTTCAATAGTTCGGAGTTTCTAAAACACTGATGGTTCACACGGAACGATGGAAAACCTTAGAGAATATAATCTCTAAATCGTAATAAATATTATTATTTTATTAATGATTATAGTATATAATGTTGAAATTAACTTTTTAAATCCAACAATAAAGTTGCTAGTATTTTTCAGAAATATAAAGTATCGGTAGAGAATCAAAATGGTTGTATGTTGCAAAGAATAAGGTATGTTGATGAGAATTAACAGCAGATATTTTTTTTTGATAAATTAGTGAAAATGGTGACATTGAGCACCATTTTACCACACAATGACACGAGTAAGAGAAAGTCGAAGCATTATAGGGATAAGAAGGTATATGTTACAATAAAGAAGTTATGGTCATATATCATACTCTTATAGGCTTTTAACTATAGTTTTGAAAAAAAAAAATCATTTGAAGGTTGGTTTGATTACAAATTAGACTTACAAATTCTGAAAGTCTTTGGTTGCTTTTGTTTTCTTATTGTGTAGAAATAATTTTTAACCACAACATTGAAAAATTAAGTAGAAATGTCATGTTGATGGAATATAAATGAAGTTGGGATGAGATAGTAAGCAAGGAACTGACAGAAATCCACAATTGATGTCAATTATATACTTCTTAAAAGTATATGATTTTTATCTAAGATTTATAAAAGGTGCAATGCGATCGTTAAAAGAGCCTGCAAAACTTGAAGAAGTTGAGAAAGATAATAAATGGATAAATGTTATGCATAAATAACTAAGTAGGATTGAGAAAAATATACCTGAGAGATAGTGGTTAGACCTCAACACAAATAACCTATAAAAGTCAAATGAAATTTATAGAATCAAAATTAATATGGTTCCATAAGTAAATATAAGACAAATTGGTAAAAATAATATAATAGAGATCAAAATTATGAAAAAAATGGAGGGATCAAAATAAAATAAAAATAATAAATAAGTCTATATATATATATATATATATATATATATATATCAATTTTTCTTTCTCGATTATTCTATTTTATATTTCTTTTTTATGTCTACTTATTTATTGTCTAAATCATAAAGTTAAAGACTAAAAGTTATTATTATATAACTCTGTCGTAAGACGTAATCGTTAAATTTAGTCTCAACCATTTGTTGTAACTATATTTCACCAATATGTAAACCTATAAATAATTTTATATACTAATTTATAATAACTAGCGAAAATATACAAGTTATTTATGTATGTGCTCCGTTATTTTATTATACTGAGATAAAATTTAATATTTATATTAACTTTGATGTTATATAT
>Ga0123340_1007983_pt1 | contig 10071 bp, 8 predicted proteins | sample SirMexnodulemix_FD_89961 | JGI IMG/M metagenome (GOLD analysis project Ga0123340, IMG submission 89961) | Root nodule microbial communities of legume samples collected from Mexico - Siratro Mexico nodule mix | ecosystem: Host-associated > Plants > Roots > Nodule | place: Mexico: Nepantla...
TAGAAATATTTTGTGTAAGTGATTTGGCTGGGAAGTAAGCAAAGTTGTGTTTAGGAGCTAGGGATGATGGGTGAAATTTTTCCTCAAAGAGTTTAGCAAATGACATAGCCTGGAGTAATGAGTGAGGGGCTCGGGATATCACTTCACACTTCAATTCAGGTATTAATCCACTAATAAAACAATCAAGCAATACAGAATCATCTAACCCATATGATTGATTAGCTAACTCGGTGAAGGAAACATAATAGTCTGCCACTGTAGAGGATTGCTTTAGCTTGAACAGATCTGAACGAGGATTATCAAATTGAGATGGGCCAAACTAGATTTGAATGGCAGTGGACAACGATGGCCAATCAGCTACTTGGTGTGCTTTTTCTAGTAGTTGAAACCATGGTAATACTTTTCCTTCAAAATGAATAGAAGCAATGGACACTTTTTGCTCATCGGGAGTGTTGTATAATGTGAAAAACTTTTCAGCCTTGTACAACCAAGTCATTGCGTCATCACCAGTGAAACGTGGAAAATCCAACTTCATAGAGCGATGATGGGAAACAATTGAAGTGGAAGGTTGTGCTGGAGAGTCCTTTTGAGATTTCAGGAATATCTTATGCAACTCCTGTAATTGCTGATCAATCTTATCAAATCGTTGATCCATTTACATAAATCGATCATGATGTAAACCCAGAGTCTCCGAAACGCGTTTCAGTTCTCCTTGTATCTCTTTCATTCTTGTGTTGTCAGCCATAAGTAACTCGATGAAAGCACCAATGATACGATCTGTATCTAAAATCAACAAGAAATACCAACAAACAGTATGTGTGCAATATTGTTCATATATGTTCTTTGAATAAAACCAGATTCTATAATAGCAACTAAGGAATAACGAAAAGTATTATAGTAATCAGTATTTGATCCTTCTTCTGAATCACTGATATCACTTGGAAATGAGAATCACAATAAGCAATGATACTGGAGGAAATTAGAATAACAGATGAGAGAATGAAGAACTCAATAACAGAGGAGAGGAGAACTCACATTCCACACACTATCTCTGCTCCTGCCCTTCAGCAGGTATAGTTCTCTAGCCACTTGGGCCGTTGGCCCATTCTAGTGCTCCTCTTCACTTTTTCCATGGTCTGTGAATTTTTATTTTTGGGTCCCATTATATTATTATTTGTATCAGTTTTCAGATACATCAAGAAGAGTCTCTTTTAATTTCGCATTCTTGTAATGTAGTCTAATCATTGATTAAATACTCTGTGTTGCAGGTTAGATTGTTCCTATTTAGGTTTTTGAAGCTCTTTTGAAAAAGTATAATGACCTAGAAATTTGTAAACAATGTAAAAAAAATTTATTAATAAATTAAAAGTACTTATTTATAAAAAAAGCTATTAGTGAAAATTCATTTTCACAAAACCTCCACTCTGAACCTTCGTTTCTCCTTTTCTCTTTGTCTTCTCTTTATACCACTGAGCTCGTGGTAGAAATCTGAACAACACTGTCCAATTAGAAATTCCTTTAAAGTAAGTTCAATCTTACCGTTTTCTCTTCTGAGTCATTTTTAAATTTGTTCTATAGGTCTTTATATAGTTGTTGCATGTGTCTTCAGATACTTCAAGAGGAATCTCTGTTGGTTCTACATCCTTGTAGTGTAATCTGATCATTAGATACTCTGTGTTGTAGGTTAGATTGCTCCTACTTTTAGGTTTTTGAAGCTCTTTTGGAAGAGTATCTGCTCAAATCAGGTAAGGGAAGCTGACTTATATCTTTTTTTTTTAAATTCTAAGTTAGAAGAGTGAACTTACTGGTGTTGCATATTTACTTTTTACTATAACAATGGTAGAATTTGCTTGTGTGATGATTTTTTGTATACAAACTTTATTTAGATATTCAAAATCTAAAATGTTGAAGGATGATGAGATTGTGCTTAATCAAGATAAACTGATAAGTGCACTATAGTTGTTGTTTTGTCTTTAGTAGAATGCTTCATTGTGTGACTTTATGAACGGATTGATTTTTTTAAGAATATAAATTTGTTCCTCTGAAATTGTTTTAGAAATGGACATTAGACCAATTTGAATGATAATGTACATAACATGTTGAAAATCAGTATCAAAACTAAGTAAGATGTTTTTAATATGTGTTGTCCATGATTGTTATGTGAGACTCTCTAATAGAATCTTGGATTTTCATGTTCCATTGTGTTGAAAGTTACTATATTGAGTTGCTTTGATGTACTGATGATTTAAACAACATATGAACAAGTTAGGATATCAAATATCATTTCATGGTTTGTTTTAGAGAAAATTTAATTCTTGATGAAGAGTGCAAGACTAATTCATATAACTGATATGTTTAGAATTGTAATTAGTTACTTATGGCTAATAACCGAGTATTCTTTACCAAATAGTCACTCCTAATTAAGACAGAGAAGTTGTATGAGGATTATTAACAGGTCACGCAATAGCCCATTAAAGAAGATAATCGTCTATCGACGTATATTCTGGTTAGCTAATAGAACAGCAGCAAGTGAAAAAGCTTTAGCAAAGTTTCAGTAGAATACAACTTTGTCTCTGCTGTTTTCTTTGTGGGATTAATTCATATCTTCCTAGTTTTTCTATAATAAAAAAAAATATACTTAACGTTAATAATAATCATGAATATAAAAACCACACACACTCCATTAAATCGTTGATAACAACTTAAAAATTTCGTGATGCTAATTTGTTCTTCTAGAACACCGTCTCTACAATACTACGAAGACGTCACACAAAAGTCAAGAAGCTAAATCACACATCTTCATGAAAGACAAAGTGTACAAATTATCTAAAGTTTTGTCTACTACATTTTCGGTACAAGTAAATGCAAGGTTTTTATAATGTATAGATTGAAAAATTTAGTAAAAAGGGAAATAGTAAGAGGAAACAGCTAGTACAGTTGTTTTCATTACCAACCATAACAACGTTTTCAGAGTTTTTGTGCAATTCAATAAGAAGGAAAATATCAAAAGTGTGGATGGCTAATTTCACATGATACTTTAATAACTTGTAACTGCTATTATAGGATATACTTTAATAATTTCACATCTTCTTATTGAATTGCTACAGACAAAAACTCTGAAAATGCTTTTATGGTCGGTAATGGAAACAGCTCTAGTAGCTGTTTCCTCTTACTATTTCCCTTTTTTTCTAAATTTTCCAATCTATACATTATAAATATTTACATAAATATGTTTATTATCCATTCTAAGTAACCCTTTTAACTAAAGAAAAGAATTTAAAAAAAAAAACACAAAACGTGAAGATTGAATTTAGCAAAGAGAAGAAACAAATGACAGTGGTGTATATCAACTTTGAGGTGGGATATAAACGTGAATAAATCTAACATTTAACCAAAGGAAGAACGTAAACGCTCCTTTCGTTCCAAATGGGAACATTTTAATAAATTGCATCTATTCATTCACATGGGCTTATACAGAACGATACTGAAGAAACAAAATGATCACGTTTCTTGTCTTTTAGAAAAAGAATTTAAGAGATGAAATGAACCTCTTAAATATTATACCTTAACTAAGATCAAAATGATGCATCAAATTTTTCAAGAAGAAGTGTACCATACTCAATTTACTGTAGGATGGTTTGAAAACAATTTTATTATTAGTTTTTGGATCAGTTCGACAATGGTCAGTTCATTTTTCTGAACCTTCCACCGAGATCTCGATTCCCTAAGTACCTATACTCGGTTTTTCGAGGACACAATCTCGCTTTGATGCCACCAAGAACTTGGGAACCAAATGACTTGCATTTAGCAAGGTTCATGGAAAACCTCCCACCAAGAGCTCAGAACCGAATGACTTGCCTTTAGCATAGTCCATTTTGGAGAACCCTTCGCAAGAGCTTGGTTCACTTATAAGACCTCTCACAAGAACCTGGTTCACCAAGAGAACCTCTCACAAGAACTTGGCTTATTGAAAGAACCTCTCACGAGAACTCGGTTCACCAAGAGAACCTCTCATGAGAACTCGACTTATAAAGAACCTCTCACGAGAGCTTAATTTATTGAATATCCACACTTAAGTACACCAAATATGCGTCATTCGATCAATTCAGAATTCACCCAAAAAACCTGTAATGAATGCTTCATTTGGTCAAAGAAGGGTTCACTCACGAGACCCTTACCAAATGCATCATTTGGTCAAGGCAACTCAGCGTAAAACCTCATTCGGTCAAGACAAACTCATTCTTACAAATCCCTGCCAAAGGAGAAACCTCACGCGGCCAAGAGCAAGTTCACTAACATGAATACAACAACCCATGCCAAGGACTCTTCCTTGAATTTAACTTAGTCCCGTAACAATTTGAAGCATCCTATACCGAGTACTAATCGAGTACTTCTCCTCCCAGATACCTAGTTCAACCACAAGAACCCCTACCAATCATGTGCCTTGAAGTTGGTTTTTGGACGCTTATGACAGCGTTCACACAAAAAATCATTCTCTACCACTACTTTTGCTTCAATTTAGTTAAAGAAGAATTTGGGTGAAAGGTAAACCCCTAGATAACCAACTGCTACACGACGGTTTGAGAAACAATCCTACTACTAGTCCTTGGATCAGGTTGGCAATGACCAACAAACCTAGGTACCACTTAAGATGGCATGACAGTGTAAAATAGGTATTAATCCAAATGATTAGTTCATAAAAGAAGACGCAGTCCGTTTTGTTCTCATTTTTTTTCCACTTTTCACACTACCAGTTTTCTACATGCACCTATTATTTTTCATTTGGACCACTAGGCCAAAATGGCTTTCCACACCCCTTGTTTGCTAGGTGCACTCTCATGGTCTATTTATATTACTTTCAGGACATGGCAACTTTTTGTAGGCTGCTATTGTTAGCGATTTTTTGATGAGCTGGCATCGCAGCGTTGCTCGATAGTTGGATACATGTTGGTCGGGGCTTTCCACCATTCGGTCTTGATTGAACACTATTCAGCCTTGATGGTACACTAGCCCCCCAAGCTCGAAGGCTAGTCACAAGAGGTCCAAGTGATCGCTTTCAGTATTAGCTTTCAGTTATTAGCATTTAGGCGAGACAAAGAAGCAGATTGATGATGCAAGCATACCTCAAGATTCATGTGAACTGACTGATTGGTCAGGGAGGCGAGACGTCGTCTCATTATGACCATTAGGGGTGGGCTCCCTCTATAAATAGGAGGTTCCACTCTCAATTCTCCCACTTTGAGAGGTCATAGCTCCGATATCCGACATCCGATATCCGAGATCCGTAGTGTGAGAGTGGTTAGGTGCAAGGCTTTTATTCCTAGAGGTAACCATGTCATCTTCGTCTTCGTTCTCGTCTTCCTTCTATTTTACTGAGTCCACTAGTAGCATGTCTTGTAAGAGTTCCGCCCATAGCGCGGACTCCCGTGAGTCAGATGGCACGTCTGAGGAGGCGTCTGGATCTGGGGTGCGAGGAGATCTCATCGATGCTACTTCTCGACTTGTAGCGGAGCTTGCGGAAGATAATCTTCCCCGTAGAGTGGGATACGAATGGGCGAGCACACAGGTCACGTGCCATTTTTCCAAATATCGTTGGTATTTGATGGTGAAGAGTTATGCGGTGGCCTATCGCATTTTTGCCAATAGTATATTCCGGATGGAGCACTCTCTGTGGAGCAGTGTTCGACCATTGAGTATATATGTCATGGGGGGGAAGGTCATAGTTCATACTTCTTCTTCATGTATGTGTGCCAATTCACAGATTTGAATGTGCGCGTTCCCTTTGAGGAATTCACAATGGGCGTGCTTCGTACCCTAAACATGGCTCCTACTTAGTTGCACCCAATTCCTGGACGTCTCTTTGTGCGTTTTGCTTGCAAGTGCAGATGTTTCAGTTGAAACCGTCTCCACACGTATGTTTACATTTTTATAGTTCTCGCCCCGCTCAGTCGGTTAGGTGGCTATCACTAGTAAGCCAATCAGGGGCTGCTCTCTTCACTCCCTTTTCTTTTTCTTATAAATGTTTTAAGAATGCATTTTTTAAAATTTTCATCTCGTCTGTTGGGAGGTATTACTTCTTTAATGGGAATACTCCCATTTTCCCTTTTTATTAGACCCGAGATCCCGTCGATTATTTGTCTTGGTCGAGGTCTTCATTACTGAGGACGACAGGAAGATGTTTGATATCCTAGACCAGTTTCCACAGTGGCTTCCAATTCCACAGCCAAACTCTTGCTTTCGCCAAGTTGTTCAGGACGGAGTGGACAAAGGGGTCGTCCTGGACTCGGGAGGTGGCAAAACTGAATAAAGAACTGGCGGCATCGGGAGACTTCTTGAAGGCTGCCTTGGACGCCAACTCGGTTCAGGGCAAGGTGTTGAAGAAGGTCGAGTCTGAGTGTGAGGCCTTCAAAGCTAAGTTTGAGGCATCAGAAAAAGAAAAGGAGAAGCTTGTTATCAAGTTGAAGCGTGCCGAGGACAACCTGGTCGAAGCCAGTTCTGCCCAGGATGAAGTCGTGTCCGAGATGGTGTAGATGGAGTTAGAAGTGAATGAGCTGAAAGACTGTGTTGATAGTTCACTCTCAATCCTTCCAGCAGGTCATTCGCCAAGTGGTACTATTGTATGGCGTCCCCGAGCAAAATGAGATGGATGAAGATGAAGACAAGGACGTATTCAATGGGCGATTGGTGCCAATTGATGAGATCCTTGCGGAAAATGCACCTGAGACCACGACCGTGTTTTATAAGGGCTCGGTTGAAGACAGAGGGAAGACGTTTTAGATTGGGCTTATTAATTTTTTGAGGGTCACCGTGGGCGGCTACTTTTGTTAAACTTTTTATATTTTTTGATGGTTGTCTTAAACAACCATAGGGTAGGACTTTCTTTCGCGTATATTGGAGGTCTGGTGTGGCCCTTTCTTTCAATACAACACTTTCGTTAATTATTCATTGTATTCATTTTCTGATTGCTTATATGTTTGATAAATGTCAATTCGACGTGTTTCTGTTCACGCGTTTCTGTTTGCCTTTTCACGTTGCTTGCTTTAAAAAATTATCCTATACCATCTAGGTGTAAATATTTTCTCGCTGTTGACAGGGCGTGATGTTGGACATTGACAGGGCGTGATGTTGGACATTGGCTGAGCGACACTTCATTGCCTATCGTGGCAGGTACCAATGGTCATGATGAGGTGACACGTTTTCCCTTTGTGGGTGAGGTGGTAACTAGTCGCCTATCATGGGCGACTACCCTCGGGAGGTTACTGTAGAGTAACACATTGGGCGTGATGACAACTAGTAACATCGGTGACTGCTCATGAAAGGTTACGATGGAGTAACACGTTTCCCCTTTTGGGTGAGATGATAGCTAGTCGCCCAACATGGGTGACTGCTCGTGAGAGGTTACGATGGAGTAACGCGTTCCCCATTTGGGCGAGATGATAACTAGTCGTCCAAGATGGATGACAGGTCATGGGAGGTTACAATGGAGTAACACGTTCCCCATGTCTTCTAAGTCATGGAAGGTTACGATGGAGTGACACATTCCCCATTTCTTCTATGTCATGGGAGGTCACGATGGAGTAACACATTCCCTATTTGCCTTGAAGGTGCTTGAACAAATTGACTAAGGAATTGTACAACAAAACTTATATCAGGTTTTGTTTTGACTAGATATAATAATCGGCCTATGATCCTTCGATAGTTTGGTGCATCATATGTACTCATGGTATGATCAAACAAGTTATTGTTTTTCTTCGCCATGGAAGTATTAGCAGGTTTGACTATGCGCGTGATCAATAATATGACCATAATGTTGCATTGTTCCCAATCATCGTATAGTTTATCGTTGTGTGCACATTTTGTAATTTCTCCATTTTAAAAAATTTAAATTTGTTGACTATAAGGTGTGTTTCATTGCCCTACTCCAACAATATAATTCAATCTGTCCAACTACGGTGTGACAAGAACCATTTCAGGATTCTCACCTAGATGCAAATAGTATATGCTTGAAGGATTCTGTGATAACTCTATTAGAAAAATGGAACCAGAATTAAAAAAACAAGCAAGAAAGGAAAGAAAGAGAAGAGCGAAGATTATCTGAAGTAGCGGAACAGAGCGGGTTCGCTTTGATACCATATTGAAATAAAAGTTGACAATGTTTTGAAGAAATGTGAAGTACAGTGAAAAACAGAGGAAGAATGAAAAACAAATCTGTAGAAATTATTATTGTTTTTTTTATTGCAATACAGCTAAGGCTTATTTTATAGAAGAAGAATGGGAAAATAGCTGTTACCAAGTAGTTACAAAACTAAAAGAAATAACTAAAAGTTTTAAAAGCTTGATATTGTGCCTCTGGAGGTGCTAAGTTGTATTTGCGCTAATGGCAGCTCGACCTTTGATGGGAACTGAGTACTCGGGCTTTTGGTGTGCCGAGCATAGCTCGACAGATGGAAGATTGACGAAATCAATAGCATTCATCAACCTCTCTCTTCTTGCAATGGTATCGAGGGGACAAGGATATGATAACTATGAACAAAAAAGAACAAATAATATGATAACATGGAAGAAGGTTTTTTTTATTGAATGTGTATTTCTTTGTTTACAATAGATCACTTAATATAAAATTCTAGGAAACTAAATATGGAAATTATTCTAAATAAATACATTTGATATTCTCTGATATTCTCTTGATTATCTCTAATATTCTATTGATTTGATTTGTTTCCATAATAATAATATTCTAACATCTCTGGTCAATTTTATACGTGACCTTGGTTTTGAGATAAGGTATAATATTTAAGAGGGCTTAAATTCTTTTTCTAAAGGGGTTTTGTTTCTTTAGTATCTTTGTGTACATTTGGTTTTTAGGGGAGTAATTAAGTAGAAAAGGTCTTAACTAGGGAAGTTGTGAGGGTTGGGAAGGGGACCATTAAGGGATCAACTTCGACATCATATATGGATATTGAAACATGTGACATGTTACTCAAGTATCAGATAGGTTTTATATCAAGATAGATACTATAGCTGTTTTAAAAGCATTTTTAGAGTTTTTGTCAGTAGCAATTCAATAAGAGAAAAATAGTCTCCAAGAGTGTTTGGATGGCTAATTTCACTTGGTACTTTAATAAAGTATAGTATGTAAAGTAGGTCTAAGTACGTATAAAACACTGAAACTATATGATACGCATACATATTGTGTTATCATGCTATGTTATGTTATATGCCTAGGATACCATACTATGTTAAAACATGAATACAAAAGGAACATACAATTATGAAACTGTGATCTCTCTGTTTCCTGCATGGGTACCAATTATGTTCTTTCTTAAATTAAACTTTTTATTGTCTTTTTCTGTGTTTTGGTGCGAGGATGCTGCTTTTCCTTTTCTGAAGATTTCTTTGGACAATTTCCAATAATTTAATAATAGTTAGGTTATTCACATTGTACCATTTTCATGTCATTTTTCATGAAAGACACATCTACGTAATTTTTTTAATTACTAAAAATTTCAAATGATAATAGTTTTGGTTTTTTTACAGTTTCGTTTCACATAGTCTTTACAAGTTTATAATGTTGAATCTGGTGGATTTGTGTCACTGCAGATATCGGTAGGAAAAGATGTTACAAACACACATGAGTCATCATCTGCAACTGGTTACCCATGTTTTGTCAAGGGGACACCTTAGTAGAACTATAGGCAACTAAATTCATAAGTGTTGATGATGACCATTTTGGCATATTAAGTTCTTATCTTCTTCAGTTACAACCATATGAATGATGAATGACTGTTTTATCTACCAAAATATGTTAAATTGATATACATGTGTGCATAAATAACATCTCTGAACTTACAATAAATCAAGGTTACCTATGTTTTGTCGATGGGACAACTCAGTAGAACTATCGACGACTAAATTCAGAAGTGTTGATGACGACCATGTTGACATACTAAATTCTTATATTCTTCAGCCTGTAGATGCAGAGACACATACAGTGTTTCTTCAAACAATTCTCATCAATAAAAAATATTATTTTAATATCAAATATAACTTTATATAATAATTTTTTAAAAA
>Ga0123340_1007986_pt1 | contig 10070 bp, 5 predicted proteins | sample SirMexnodulemix_FD_89961 | JGI IMG/M metagenome (GOLD analysis project Ga0123340, IMG submission 89961) | Root nodule microbial communities of legume samples collected from Mexico - Siratro Mexico nodule mix | ecosystem: Host-associated > Plants > Roots > Nodule | place: Mexico: Nepantla...
GAGAGAAATCCACTATATTCTGTATTTGATGGCTAACAATATCATGAAACTATCTAGCTATTCTTCAATACCTGATTTCTTTACAAAATGTTTTCATCAGCAATTCTTCACCTGACAGATAGACTCAACAAAACTAAAAACCAATGGGCAAGAAAAAGAGCATCGAAAGCCGACCAACCTCATTAAGAAACTGATAAATGAAGCAAAGAACAATCTTGGCATTAGGGAACTCATTTGCCATTCTCAGCTAAGTAAAAAGGGATAAAACCACAGCATGTTGAGTTGTTAACATCGATTGTGAATTGGATCAGACCCTTTTTGAACCGTTCTTTTGTTTGATTGATTAGGATCAAATGTCAATGAAGGTGGAGGTGCCAAATCCAACTGTGATTGCAAGTCCTCCACTGCAACAGCCTTTAGGCCACGAGCTATTTGAGCAAGTGGTGATTGCCTGTGATCCCATCTCAGAGCAAGATCTTTGCTTCTGAGGCCAGAAACCATGCCTGGCTGAGAAGCTAAAATCCCAACACAGACTAAAACAAAGAACCCTCTGAAAGTCAAGAAACTCATCTCTTTTGCTGAGGAAAATTTGGAGGAACAAAGGCCTTCTGAGTTTGAACCAAAGAAGAGGTCTGAAACTGTGTTTATATCTCCTATTTCTTGAAACAAGGATAATCTTGCAGTTTATCTTCTATGGGATTTGGAAGTTTGAAAGCAAAAGCATAAGAAGCCTAGAACATGTAGGGAAGTTGAAGATTCACCCCAATCATAAGCAAATGCTATGTAAGCAATATATAAGGGTGATTTAGATGACTGACACTGACAGGTTTGAATAAAAGTTAATTGGAACAATATCCTTGGGAAGCCAAGTATCTTTCCATTCAGTTTCCGAAGATCCCCATCATTTGTCTTGCTCTTTTTCACCAAACAAAGACCAAAGAAACTGTGTCTTCAAACACTTTATTAGTCTGCCACGTCATCTTCCCTTGCTGACATGTCCTTCTACTATATCCTCATGCCAATGAGAGGAATCATTCTCTGCATGATGCTCATTGAATTAGCTGCATTCTCTTTCTTTTTCTGAGATGTTCCATGAAAAAGCCAACCTACTAAATTATACCCTCCATGAAGATCTAATGGATACATGAAAGTGTTTTTGATCCAAACTAAACTTCCTCCGAAAGAAACCGTTTTTCTTTCACTGGTAAGAGCATCTCTAATGGTGCAATCACAAGAGTAGTATAACTCATTTTTAGTAAGTTCTATGATACTACGTGAGATTTAAGAATTTCAACAAGTTTTCACTTCAACAGTGCAATTATTAAAAACTTCAAACAACTCTAATGAGATGTTCTAAAGGCGCATTTGGCTTATGAAAAAAAAAAAAATTCGATTCCAAGTACATTTTAACACGCGCTCTAAGGCCAAATCTATTTATTATTAAGATTAATTTACATAAATCGTTTAATCACATTAAAATCATATGTTGTAAAGGTTGACTTGGTTTAGTACTTGTTTGGTTTTATAAGAAGTCATTTAATTTCATGTTAAAATATGAATTAACATACATAGACATAAATTTTCACATATTTAATCTCATGTCAAGGTATTTATTTTTAAGTTAAAATTATCTAAAGTAGCTAACCAAATATTTTATATGATTTTTACTACAAACATACTCTCAGAATAAAAATAAAAAACACTCAAGCATAAATCTTTTTCTCTTCAAACTTAATTCTAATCAGAATTTATTTTACAAAACCAACTTCACTAAAAGAATCCTTATTAAGAAAACTAGAACAAAAAGAGCAATTAACATTTACAGCATCAACTTTTCTTAAGTAAGAGGTGGTCCAAATTAATGGTGACATGACAAGACTAAAGATAGAGTTCAGTGACAGTGTTTAAATATACTTTGGATAAATCTTTTCATAAGAACGGAGAAAGATAAGAAATAAAATAAAATAATATCATTCGTAAATTAAAACTAGTTTAGATATCAATAGAAACTCATTTACCTATCTATCTATAGGTTTCTTTCATTTTTTTCTTAATTTTTTCAGATAAAAAACTTTATTTATGAAATTTGGGGAAAAGTATCCTTAGAATGTTAATGCAACAGGCACAAGAAAGCCATCAAAAGTAGAGAATTTTGGAGGAAGGTAGAATGGCAGCCACTCTGAAAAAAAAAACGAACCAACCAATAACATGCTTTCATGTTCAAGCACTTTCTTTAAGCTAGGAGTCTTTAGAATTCCAAGCTCTTCACTCCATGCAACAAAAAATGCTAGTCTTGGTTTTTAGTGCTCAATGGATTTCCTTTATGCTTTTCTTCCATCTGTATGTATTGCCTAGATTCAAAACACTTCTGCCAAACTGAAGTGATCTCTAAAACGTACAAGTACAGAAATGTACAATTGTACCAAAAGTTATTCAATGAAATGATCACATCACCAGAGCACAACCACGATTGAATTCTTCCAATTTTCTTTCAAATTTTAATTTTTATATTTGTCTAATAAAATATTAAAACGTATTTCATAAGGGTATATTTACCCTTTTAACTTGAAAACATTTCACAGTATGTAAACAACTCGAATATGTTCATATTACTGTTGAAACTAATTTTTGTGTCAATGTTTTAGAAAGAACACGTTTTTTAGCTTCTAAATCCAGTCTTCATGTTTCCTCTCATTTTTCTTTTTCTATTGTATAGATTTATGTGGCTTCACTAAATAAGTTACTTCATATGTTTAATCAAGTAATAACCGTGAAAAAAAGGAAAGAATTTAGGGAAGTGAATTGAAGAACATAGCAACGAGTAAGATATTCTTTCTGACCACTTTAGAGCTGTATTAAAGTAAAAGAAATATCTGACAGTTTTCTCAAGGAAAAAAGTAAAAGAAATAAGTGAACTGTTGCTTTCAAAAACAAACCACCTTCCCTCTTATCACATAGGAATGGATAGCTTAAAACAGCATATGCTATAATCTCTGTACAACCCCTCAACTTTTTGAACTGTTAAATTAAAATTTCTAAAAATATTGAGGTAGATAAAAATCAGTGATCAAATTGTCCTTTTCAGCTCTGCTACCCCCGGAATGTTCATAGAAGTTGGTTGAATAACAACAAAATGGCATCCAAATCTTGAATTTGAATGACAGCTCATCTTAAATTAGGCAGGTTCACATAAACAACACTTCTTCGCTAATACTAAAAAATAATAGTGAAAGGCCAAAATAATTTTTGAAACATGTTTGGTGAACTTATTCCATTTTCAAATAATATTAAGGACATCAATAATCTATAAATTTGTATACAAATATTTTCATAGGTGAAGAACACTTCCAGTTAACATCAATTTCCCTATTAGCAGCTGTATAAGCTGCATTTGGGCTCATGAGATGATGTTTAATATACCTATTTACAGAAGAAAGAGTGAGAGAGAGAGGTAGGTGGGGGTATTATAACCCAAGAAAGATACAAAATGGAGAACCAGCAACAGAGTCGTCAGATCTTATTCCGCTGCATCACTGATCCAACCACAATTTCTAAGGTCGTTGTATTAGGGATGACATTCCACAACACTTACGGGAATTAATCAGTGAAAAATAGATCCTGGTGATATTGCAAACTGCTAACCTTGTTCGTCTGCTTGTAGCATAAATGCAAGTTCTTCAGGTGCTTGCTGATCCAAAATAAATACATGATTCTGTTAGTTCATAAAAGAAAAATAAAAAAGACAAAGTAAAAATGTACTAGAATAATAAGCATATGTGGAGAAGAGAACCCAGACAAAAACATTTCCCATCATAAAAACTTAGTCTGCAATCACTATAAACTTCCAGGTCTCTATAGACAGGCAAGAAGTTCACTATTCACATTTTTTCCACAAGTGATAAAAGAATCATGCCATGTGCACCATATCTTGTCGCAATTCAAATTGATACCATCACTTAAATCTTACAATCTTAAATGGCCTACCAAATGACATCATATGATTAATCAAAATATGAAAATTGGAAGGGAAAATAATACAAATATTTCAATATTAGAATAAGCACAGGGTAGTAACTTGTCTTTGCCTTTGATGCTGTATTACGCGAATTATCCACGCCATAAGATAGCAAGGAAGGACAACAGCAGCCGCACGAAGAAAGAAAAACTGCAAAACATTAAGTACTATGAAATCAACTAATCAGCTGTGTAACATGCAGCACGATTAATCATTTAGATTACAACTTACATAAATATATGTTAAAACTTTCTCTGCATCAGCATTGAAGAGGGGAGCAACTTGCCTCAGAAGTAAAAGAGCCATTAACTGCAAATTTTGTACAAGACCCAAGCACAGAAATTAACAGCATTTAATATATAAGATTTTACAAATATAGGGATCTCTTTCCATATAAGAATTAACAGCATAACTAAAAGCACTCATCACTCGTCAGACACTACACCCAGAAAGTAAACACGAGAAATATAATATTACAACCATGTATACCCAACAGAAATACATGGGTAGGTGCCACATACGCATACAAAAATAAATCTCAAGGACTAAGAAAAGGTGCAATCGTTCTATGAATGATATTAATGTTGAATATCTAATCGATTAGATATTCGATCAAATTATAATATATAAGTGGATATACACTTCATCTTACTAAATACTTTTTTCAAAATAGTGTTTGCCCAGTAGACCCACTGTCTCCAAAGGATTTTTCTTTTTGCAAACCTTTCTTCCAGGTTCGCTTTCACTATTTTGACGCCCTCTTCTAAGGTTTCTTTTTCCCTTCAGCTTTTCAGAAAAAAATGTCTTTGAATGCCATATCAACCTCTAGAATAGATTCTCCTATTTTTTCTGACTATATTGTTGGTATTGAGAAGATAGATGGGTTTAAGTACTCCACTTCTACTACTGAGTCGCCTGGTTATATACTTTTAAAACAGGACCTGATGGTAACATTGATCGCTATAAAGCTGACTAGTTACCAAGGAATACACACAAATCTATGGTCAAGATTATACTGGTACTTTCTCTCATGTTGCCAACATGACATCTATTCTACTTCTCTTTTCCATTGCTGTCATTCACATTCAACTTGAGATAAAAAATGCATTTCTACAAGGTGACCTTGATCAAGAAGTACACATCGAGCAACCTCGTTGATTTGTTGCTTAGGAGTAGTCATCGAATATGGTATGTTGCTTGCAAAGGTCTCTATATGGCCTCAAGCAATCACTTCATGCATGGTTTGGCCATTTTTGGATTGTTATCCAATAGTTTGGAATGATATAAAGTGATGTTGATCATTCTTTGTTCTATTGTCATTCTCCCCAAGGATGTATATATCTTAGTGTATATGTGGATGACATTGTTTTCTCAGGTGATGATAAGGAGGGTATTGTACAACTAAAACAATATCTTGCTCAAAAGCTCCAAACAGAAGATGTTGGACACCTAAGGTATTTCCTTGGTATGAAGTGGCACAATCCAAGGATGGTTTGGTCATATCTCAAAGAAAATACACTTTTAACATTCTAGAAGAAACAGGGATAATAGATGCTAAGCCTGTAGACACACTAACTGACCAAGTGTCATACATTAACTGACCAAGGTGAACTTTATTTTGATCCTGGGAGATACATAAGGTTACTTGGTAACCTAAATTACCTCACAGTGACCCGTCCTGACATCGATTTAACAATGAGTGTAGTAAGTCAATTTTAAACTCTCCTTATCAAGACCATCGAAATGTAGTCATAAAGATCTTAAAATATATTAAGAAGACTCCTGGAAAAGACCTCATTTATGAAAATAAAGGAAATACTCAAACTGTTAGGTATTCTAACATTTACTATGCAGGATCACCAAGCTATAGATGCTCCACTTCAGACAATTATGTTTTTGTTGAGGTAATTTAATATAATGGAAAAGTGAGAAATAAAATGTGGGGGCAAGGTAAAGTGCAAAAGCACAATATAGGATAATGACATGAGTCCCTTGTGAGCTCATATGGCTAAAACAACTTCTCAAAAAGCTTAAATTTGAAGAAAGCTCCCAAACAGACCTTGTACGTGATAACCAAGCAGCATTATACATTGGCTCTAATCCTATCTTTCATGGAGGACCAACCATATTAAGGTGGATTGTCATTTCATAAGAGAAAAACTGGTTAGAGATATCACTACTATATTTGTCAACTCTAACGAAAAATTGGTAACATATTCACCAAATCTCCAAGATTGAGGATCAATTATATTTGCAACAAGCTAGGCACATATGACCTATATGCTCCAGCTTGAGAGAGAGAGTTATAATTATAGAAATAAGGAGTTGATCCTTTATAATCAGGAATATCTAGAGTACATATGCATTATTAGAAACATTTTTATTTACTCCCGTATGATAAATTTGTTGTTAGAGGATATCAAATGTCCTCTATTTATTGCATTGATCTCCTTTTCCCAATATAAATAAAGTATCTGTGTTGTCTCAGAACCATATTGTTTCAGCTCAATGTTTTTCTCTTCCTTAACTTTAACATGTTACCAAAGTCATTCGGAACCTATCTTAATCAGTTTTTTGAGTCTATCATGTCATTGGCTATTGGGTTCTCCCGTCCCACGCTTAAGATGTCCAATTCTCACTATGAGGAGATGTGTTGGAAATGTCCAATTCCCACTATGAGGAAATATGTTGGAAATCTCATATTGACTAGAGATTCAGTCAAATTAAAATATATAATGAGTGAAAACCTTACTTTACCAAACCGATTTTGTAAGGTTGAATTAAGTTTAAATTTTAATTTCTAAAAGATAAGAAAGAAAAAAATTTAAGAATAAATTCTCATGCCTAATATAAAACATCTGAAAACATACTATTGAACTTCATGAACAAATTAAAAATGCTTACAATTAGACCAACAAAGTGCCATAATGTAATTCCACCAGTGCCAACAGCACAGGCATAATCTTCACAAGTATCCAGAACTTGGTGCTCTACAGCTGCAATAGCCAAAAGTGGAGAATTGTGCAAATCTAAAGGAATACCAGAGCTTGCCCAGTCATCACTGCTCAATATGCAAAAGCATATGCTAAGACATAGAATCAGCAGCCGTGATGATATAGGAAGACATAGAATTATAGATGCGTAGTACATAGAGCAGATAATGATAGTTTGGCCTGAACAAGAGGTATTCAAAATATTGCAAGAATATAAACTACCTAAAGAAATGGATATAGACTAGAAAAAAAGGGAAGAAGGGCTAATAATCTTAAACCCACCTAGCCCCCAACAAATTCCCTCCACTGTCTCCATCAGAGATCTCTTACATTTAGCCTAACTCAATATAATGAAGTCCAGAAGGAAAACAAATAAGCAAGGTGAAATTGGCACCATATCTACATATATAAGTATAAAGATTCTTGTGCATATTAAAAAGAATAGCATTAAGTCAACAGTCAAAATGTAGAATTACCTGATATCAATTGAAGTATCTCCTGGATGGAAGACAGTTGTTGTCACAGAATAGCCAGGTTTGAATGGCTGAATGTCAAGAAAAATTTTCTGTGAAAAACTATAACTTAGTCTGAGCAACTAATAAATGCAATATTCTGACCCTATGATTTCGTAGTTGTTACATCTAATCAATTTGGTACTTAAAGTTCATTCATCTCTCTTTTTTATTCTATTGCTAGCAGCCATCTATTGTTTCTGGTTTTGCTTTGTTCTCTCTAATCTTTCGGGGCATGTTTCGTTTTCCTACATTGAGATCCTCCACAAAGTTAATTTTGTTGGATACTGGTCTTAATTGAGACTACCCCAGCCCACCTTAACGCTTTGGTCTGCCTTCGTTGCAGCCTCCAACACCCTCCTTGTGTTAGGTGTGGGAGCACATCCCTTAGACATATAACCTAAGTAGTTCTCTTGGATAACCTTATTTTATAAACCGATTTTGTGGGTTAAGTCCTAAGTCTTAGATTTGTTGTATACACATGATCTTGGCAACTGCACACCAAACATCTAACAAGAGAAGAAAATGCACTGATAACTTTACTTTATACATGCCTCGATGTTAGAAAGGCACTGATTCCCTAAACAAATTATCAACATGGCAGAATTAAAAGTTGCAAATACATACTCTAATCATTAATGTCTGTGAGGCTTTCCCACAGTGTCTCGAATCAGGGATCACTAGCAAAGCTAACCATTATATAATCCACAAGAAAATTATCAATGTGCTGGGTGTATCCAGCATGCCCTACTTCATACACAGCCACAGGAAAATCAGCACAAAACTCCCTAAAATAATGCCTAAAATGCAGTTAAAACTAAGATACATGTCTATTACATTAAATATGCTTATTACCATGCTAATGCGAAGAGTTCAACAAGTCACCTGGTTGCAGATTTCACAAATTGTATCACCCTTCTCGTAGCACCATAACTGAACACATCCCCTATGAGCAAACTTGTACATAGAAAAAAAATATATATAATGCAATTGTCAAATTCAAAATGTTATATTCAATAACTTTTATTAGTTATAACAAAAGAATATAACTATCGCAGTTCATACTATCTCATTGAAAGACACATCAACATGCAGTCCAAATTACTTGTACACACAATAAATAACTGCTGGAAACAGACAACCCTCTGAAATCGGAAGCATTGATTCAATAAAGAGGAAGCCATTTATTGCAAACACCATGCTAGTACTTTTATCCCAAAGAGTTCACTGCCAACTAGCATAACTGATCCCCTCATAGAAAGCAACAATCAACTGTCCTCATTGCTTACTAAAAAAATTATGCAGGAAGCAACAATCCAAAAATACCTCAATTTCATTGCTTACTATCCAAAAATACCTTCAAGGTTCCCTTGCATGCACAGGGAATGTCCAAATTTTGAAGAGTATCATCTTCCTGGCAGATGCGACACTCCACCATTAGTAGGGTGAGGTCTTCTTCTTTTTCTTGTTCCTGTTCTTCCACAGAATCGCATTCCCCAACATCATTGACCTGAGTAGCACCCTCAATGAGTGAATCTCGGGCATCATCACCACCATGCTGGGGTTGCAAAGTTGAAGGTGCTGTAGGAAGAGGGTCAGCAACAGATAAAACCACGTGCTCCCTCATTGTTCCTGAAACAGACGAACCCATCACATACACTTTTCAGTTCTTCTTTATTTCAGATTATTGAAAATGGAAGGTTTGAATAATTAATTGACTTTATACTAACACAAAATACTATAACTAAATCAGAACCAACAAAAACAATAATGAGGCAGGATGAAATTGGAGATTCAGATCCAGTTAGATCAAAAATTTGAGAATTTTCTTTGTTTTAAAAGAAATGAATAAATTACCTGAAAATGGATAGAAATTAGAAGTGAGAAAAGTGTAGTGGAGAAATGGGTAGAGTCAGGGTATGAGTGAGAGTAAGGGAATCAAGGTGACTATGAAGAAATGTATTTATTTATTAATTATTTTTGTTGACTTAATTATAACTTGTGACATTTTAAACGTGCTATTTTAGTAGTATTTATTTTCAGTTGAATTTTTTTGTCATGCCAAACTTACCTTAACAGTGTTAATTTGGATTTTCAAAATATTAATGTTGTGTGCTTTTAGTTCGAAATTAGAATTGAAAAAAAAAAAGAGCAAAAGACTAAAATGTTGCACCTTTTTAATGGTTGATAGACACAAACATTAGAATATGATAGAATAAAATCAAAAGAAAAAAATATAATTAATTTAATTTGAGAATTATGATTATAGTTTGATTAATATTTGTATAATCATTTATAAAATGAAAATATAAAAAATATAAATATAAATTAGATTTTATAAATTAAACTTAATTTATATAAAATATCTTATATAATTTTTAAAATTTTTATTCAGCATAATTGCAATTTTAGTCCAATTTTTACCGAAACTTTAATCATTTAATTTTTAAGTTATTCTTAATTTTGATTGTTAAATATATTTTTTTATAATTTTGATATCTAAATTTTTATTATTCATAACTTTATTCAAATTTTGATTTAAAATATTTA
>Ga0123340_1007988_pt1 | contig 10068 bp, 13 predicted proteins | sample SirMexnodulemix_FD_89961 | JGI IMG/M metagenome (GOLD analysis project Ga0123340, IMG submission 89961) | Root nodule microbial communities of legume samples collected from Mexico - Siratro Mexico nodule mix | ecosystem: Host-associated > Plants > Roots > Nodule | place: Mexico: Nepantla...
CTATTATATGTATAGTCATATTTTATTTGTAATTCCTAAAAAATCTTTTGTTTCACTTTTGATTCCCCTAAAATTCATTTTTTTAATTTTAGTTTGTATAAATGTCTCCGATAATTTGTTCATTTTGATTTATTCTTTGTCGAAAATACAAAACACTAAATATTTAACAAGAACTAAAATTAAGTTATTATGTATTACAAGACAAAAACAAAAAGAAAATACAAAACACTAAATTAAAATAATAAAAATAAAAATCAGTTATTTTAGAAACCACAAGTCAAACAAATTGTTTTAGAAATTAAAAAAAAAAACTATAATTACAAGAAAAAACATAGAAAATCAAATATTTACAAATCCCATTTACATCATAATTTTCATATATATTCAAGTGATGAGAAAGTGGAATACATGAAACATCTCCAAAATTTAGAAAGCTTAGCACTCAGCAGGATTAAATGTTTAAGAGACCAACTTACAAAAAGAACATTCAAAAGATGCAAAGAGAGGTAAAAATAGAAAAAAATAATATAAACTAAGTATATATAAATTAAAACATCGATAATATCTAAATTTTAAATTAAATATTAAAATAAAATTAAACATAATTTTTTTACTTACAAAAATTATATAAATATAATCCAACCTCCAACTCCTATCATTACAATAACAAGTGTTTGTGATCCATAAAGAGGATAAGAGGAAAAGAAAAGAATTTGAGTAGTAGTGGGAGGCAAAGCAACTATAATGCCAACAAAAATTGTAGAACAAGATATGCTCACTATACCAAACCTCTCTTTCTCCTCAATTGGTCAAATGCAAGACTGCAAAAAATAAATAAAAATAAATAAATAATTACAATTATCTTTTTAATGACTTTTTTTTTTCTTCACAATTTTGCATAGAGTTGCACATGATGTAAGGTCCTCATAGTTTAAAAGTGAGCATTCTCTTTAAGTTAAGATTAAGTGTAGAAGTAGTTATTCCATTCTTTGAATGGAGTCTCTATCCAATATTAGGGCTTTTGAGAATGTTGATGTCACCATTGAAGCCAAGATTTGAGTGGAAAGATGTAATGTATCACAATGCCATCAACCTTTTCTCACGCGTGACTTCCATCTACCTTTCAATCTAATCAATTTTCCAAATTCATTTTCTTCAAAAAATTCATCCAATTTAGCAATACTTTATAGCCAATCAACCACAAACTAAGTTAACTTTTTTTCTCCTTCTCATTCATGCACCAAAACCTCTTTCTTCTCTTTCAAAAATCAATAAATCATTTCAAGGACCAATAATTTGCAAAAGGGTTTTCCTTCTGTTAACTTAATTTCTCCTACCAAACTTCCACTTTTACATTTCCTATAACAATGAATGATGATTAATGAGAGTGAACTTAATACATTAATAGTAAATTTAGAAAAACTAATAAAATCAACCAAAGTCTTCTATTTTTACTTTTCTCTAAAAATCTATTACAGATATGTCTTAAGGATTAAACTAAATAATTGTAGACCATTAAGTTTGTAAGATTCAAAGAGTGTGGGACACATTCCTTCCATAATAGAAAGGAAGGGAAGGTGAAAAAAGAAGAAAGATGATTGATTACACAACCACCCTTTTGCTGTTCTACTTTGTATGTCATCAAATATCAAGTTGTTAAGATGAACTCTCCTCAAAAGGAGATTGGTATTTTAGTTTTAATTCTTAGTTCACAATCAACATTTTGAAGTGTAATAAGCAGAATCATGGGAACTGCAATACATCAAAATTTCAAGCACAATCATGCATTTTGAAGTGTAATAATTATAAACATATAAACAAAGAAGACTGAGAAAATGTTACTGGGGACAATAACAGAACAATTTTCTACCAAACTATTGGAGAAAGTGAGGAAATTTAAAAGTACATTCCAAAAGCTATTGGAATGTCCTTAACTCTTGGAGAACAAGTAAACTGGTTGGATTAGTAAAACTCAGTAGTGTCATTAATGAACCAAGTCATGGTCCTTTGCTATATAAAAGGGTCATGTAAAGAAAGGAAACCTAAAGATAGGGTCTTGTAATGAGAAGGGTACAAGATGTTATATTACATAAGAAGAAAGCCTAAAAAAGAAACTGAGAAAATGCACCTAGGCTGGATTTCAATCTGAGAGATTTGATGTTTATAAATTGAATAAAAAGAAACTGCAGCTGGAGTTATCATAGAAAAAAGAAAGCCAAAATACAAGAATGATGAAATTAGCTATATATAACTACTCTGGAGAGAATGCACCTGATCCTAAGAATCTGTAACTAACAGAAAAGAAAGGTTTATTTACTACAAGAGGAGCAAAACTATAGTCCAATATGGTATCATCTCTCAGCATTCTGGTCCTTCAAAACCACAACAAAATGGTATTGTTGAGAGATGAAGTACAAAGTGATGCCTATTACGCTATTAAGATCACATCATTTAATTTCTCCCACTCATAAATCAAAGCATCATATTTATCATAAATTATTGAGATATTCTTATTTTCCCTCTTTAAAATGACAGCTTCACTATCTTTTGAATCTTTATTTTTATTCCAAACTCGTCTAATTAAATGAATAAAATCATCACAAAAATAAATAAAGTATTAGAGTTCAAGATTTTATATGTAAAGAAGTGACAAAATAGAGTTATGAATATTAAAAATATTGGCATTAAAATTATAACCAATATGATTAAACATGTTAGGTTAGATGACTTCAATATCACGGGATAAAGATTTGAGATATTAAATAAAAATCAAAACTAAACCTAAAGCATTTAAGACTAGGATGGGTTTAGGCAAAACTTGGAAACCCAAATTTCGACAAAATTTTACTAAGCTAATTTAAAAAAAAAAAAAATTCAGAAGTTAGCATCAGATCATATAACAATTAGTAATTGATGTATTAATAAATTACATATGATTGTCTTTATCTAATGTTTATAACTCGTAAAATAAAATTACTGTTATTTTTATTTATCCACTTTTTCTTCGGTAAACCCCATATTGTATCAGCTTTAGTTTTTCATGTTACAGCTGTGAATTTATGTAACCAAACAGATGATGAAATCTATTCAAGGAACATGAATGCCAGTTTTGAATTCGCCATATAGCATTAGGGAAGAGAAAAATGTAACGATCTTAGACGTAAAGAAGAAAGGTGTTTGGAAACAAAAGAACTTGAAAACAAAAAGTGGTCAATTATTTTTGATAATGATATGACGACGACTTTCACGTGGTGATGTCTTGATATCTAAGTTTACACACCTCATTTGTGCATCAGCTGTTTATATGAAAAATATGCTGAATATTTTAGAGTCAACAAAAATGTTTGACCAGAAAAAAATTTAAATTACACACTGCTAATTATAAGATATCAAACACGACATCAGCAGTATTAGAAACAGACTGAACAAGAACTCTCCATCCCCAAAACTAAATCATCATCCGCATGTGCCCCCGTAGAACAACCAAACCATTCATAGATATGACCAAATTCCTTGGCCAGAAACCAGGCATATTGAGGAGAAACACAACAGTTATCAACATCCTTCAACTTGTGCAGAGATTCACATCATTGCAGTAAACCGGCTTCCTTCAGAGCAGCTTTATAGTCTTCAACACTTTGTGCTCGCACCTGCATCCCCAATCACATTAACAAAATAAGGTTATTTCAGATGGATATTTTCACAACTCCTTCAGAACAGATACCAAAAGATCAAATTTAGCAGAATCGATATTATGAGGCAAACCTCAGCTACACGAGTGCCAAAATGATTCTCAATCTTCGACATGAGCCTTTCATCCTTTTCATCACATATCAGGTTAAATACAGCCCCTGTAGGATCAAAAGAAACAAACAGATAACTTAACCATTTTAATATTCATAAGTCGATGAAGAATGAAATCATAAACATACTACAAACTAAGTACATATTACAACTTAAACACCAGTCTGAGCATGGGGATCAGTCAAACTAAGGTATCTGCTTTGTCCGGTAGATGGAAAGTGAAAATGAATTTAGAAGTAATGAAGTCTATATAACTCCAGATAAATAGTCAACTTTTAAATTCTCATTTTCAACTGATTTTCAGGTGTCCAAAATAGCATTCACTATCCACCTACTCAACAGCCCACTAGCAAGAAATATTTCTAGCCCCGTCAGAGTAATATATATTGAAACAAGGTGGCAGAAAAAATTGTCCCTTTGAGGAATTAAGACCCAAATAATTACGGCTCAAGTTCACCCTTGTAATATAATGGAAAGCATTGTTAATTATAGCACTGTGATTTTTAATGATATAGTAACGCCATGTTTAAACATGCAGAAACTCAGTTGAGCTATACTAGCACCATATACAAGGCAACAGGAGGCCCGCTTAATTACCTATGAAGCAACAACACTGACACCACTAACACAGATAATGTCCAAAATATAGGACATGGTATCACTGCTGATACACAAACACACACATGAGCATCAAGACAAAAATCTCAATTGAGGATTAAGATTGATATACTTCATGTTATAAAAACAAATATGTTACAGTTTCCTTGTAATAACATCTTTCACAATAGAATTCTAAATAACAAACATGTACCTTAATAGTTAAAGTAACTAGTTAAATCCTATTTATAAGCTTAACAAATAAGTCATGCATTATGTCTAATATAGTTTGTCTTCTAATTTCATTTTACTAATTTTTATACAGTAGCGTATACAAAGTATTTAGCCAATAATAGATGTTGGTTCACTTTCTTTACACACGCCCAAACCATGACAAAGAGGTGTCGGCCAGAAAAAATAGTGACATAGCTGAAGAGTGTTGGACATCTGATAGAAGTGTGTCTGACAAGTGTTCTCCAAAAAGTGTCGGCCTGGGCAACACACTATTCTACCGAGGTCTCGGTGCTTCCTAGCTTAATACAACTTCAACAATTTCTAATAACTACATAACAGTAAGCAGAGAAATCCAAAGCACATACCATATAACTAGAATTGACATCATCAAACTACTTTCTAACAGACTCAAAAGTTTTTTCATGAAAAAATATGTTTTTCTCCCTCCAATGCACTATGTGTTCAACTGTATTGGTATATGTTATTCCATAGCTTTCTAGTGGTTACAATCTATAGTATGATACACCACAGTATGCAAATTGAAGTATGAGTGCAAGCTGGGAATGAAAAGACTCGAAATCCATGGAAACTATGCAGAGTGACAAAAGTAGAAAACGCCAAAATCATTTCGAGGATGCTCGATATATTCTGCTGCTCAATAATAATGATCCTTTGCTTAGCACAACTCCAAACCTTCTCTATTCAACAAGGCTTCCACCATGAACACCAGGATCACCAAGCATTTTCACATCCCGCCTGTATCCATACCAATCTTCCCAGTTGTGTTCTTAATAATTTTTGTCCCTTTCTATGATCGCATCCGTGTGCCTTTTCTAAGCAGATTCACTGGTATTCCACTGGGATTACGCACTTGCAGTGCATAGGAGTTGACCTAATCCTCTCATCCCTCTCCATGGCAGTTGCAGCAATCATAGAAGTCAAGAGGAAAGGAGTTGCAAGAGACAACAACATGCTTGATGCATTGCCAGTACTACAGCCATTGCCAATGAGCATATTCTGGCTTTCTTTTCAGTATTTTTTATTTAGCATAGCCGACATGTTTACACGGTTTCTATTTGTGCTTCATAGCTCATGATGAATAAAATCCCATCTATATCTTCAAACAGAAAATGAGTGCAAATTTCTATCGAAGGAGGAATGAACAACTGATGAAACAATATACACATAGAATGAGGCATAAAATATAAATCAATGGTGCTCACAACAAAACTCAACTGCAGAAAACAAATCCCATAGATAGAGGGATATTTCAGTTCAAGCAACAGCAACCAGATAGAGGGAAACTCAACTGCAACCAAGACCAGCCTTAAAATAACTTCAAAATTGAAGCATCTAAGAGTGCAAAACTATCTCAGACTCATCGTACACAAAAAAGATAATTAAAAATATCAGATAAAGCTCAGCATTCAGAGCTACATGTAAATCACATCTTTCATTTCCCAACACCAACAACCCAATCTACAGCAGCCACGTCACAGATCAAAGTTAAAGACATGAGATATCTTTCATGACAAATATCTCAATTGAGGATTAAGATTGATATAATTCATGTTATAAAGACAAATTTGTTACAGTTTCCTTGTAATAACATCTTTCACAATAGAATTCTAAATAACAAACATGTACCTTAATAGTTAAAGTAACTAGTTAAAAGTCCTATTTATAAGCTTAAAAAATAAGCCATGCATTATGTCGAATATAGTTTGTCTTCTTCTAATTTCTTTTTACTAAGTCTAAAAAGGGTGCAGCCAATAATAGATGCTGGTGCACTTTCTTTACACATTTTTTAGCTAAACCAGTAATTTCCAACATTAACAATTTCTTATAACTACATAACAGTAAAGTAAGCAGAGAAATCTGGAAATTACCCTTGCGCCCAAAACGACCAGCTCTGCCAACCCTATGCAAATACACTTCACAATCAGGCTCAGGTTCACGGGTATAGCTGGCAGTGTGTTTCATTGGAAGATCATAATTGATAACCAAATTAACCTGAATAAATATAAAATTTTAGAACGTAACCACATTTTAAAGCAAACAAGGGTACACACAAGAAGAGAAGAGTGGGAGAACGAACCAACACAGTACCTGTTGCTGATCAAAACCACGAGCAAGAAGATCAGTTGAAATAAGAACTTGAGTCAAACCATCTCTGAACTCCTTAACAATTTTCTCTCTCTCTTCATAACCAAGAGCGCCTTGTATAGATGTAACCTCATAGCCCAAGTCAACAAGCGATTTATGCAACATTTGTGCACTATTTCTTGTACGCACAAATATAATGGTTTGCCCCACATTCTCTCCTATTTCAAAAATGTAATCTTTTATCACTTCAATCTTGGCAAGTTCATCAGAACAATAGACTTTATATTGCTTCACCGCATCTAAAGATAGTTCTTCTTTCTTTACAAAAAGCTTATTATGATCTGCTTTGACTGTCCTTGAAACGAAATTCTTGACGGTGTCATTAAATGTAGCAGAAAACAGAAGAACCTGGAGGCACACACAAGATCAATTAAAATTTTTTAGACAAAAAGAAACTCACAGCAGAAAGGTTTATTCAAATGAAGATAAACCTATTATTAATAGGAACATGTTTTCCCTATCCTCTGCAGCAGCAGAGTTATAAGAGAATATAAAGGCAATTAGATATAATCAAGTGATATAAAAACACACATTATCGGACAAATTTAATGCATAATCAAAGCACGATCTGTTTACTGACAATTTAACATTACATAATTGAACACACTAGCATTAATTGAAGAGGGACAATTGTTTACTTCATTCTTAAACGCAAGGGAAACAGAAATACAAGATGTTATAATTATGAATGCTTTTACCATTAGAAGCAGTAGCAGCATTCTCCATCATGGTCTTGGGATCAGATGAAAAAGAGAACATAGAAAATCGAGAGTGATGGTAAAAAGGAAGAGAAGCGCAAAGAAACTAGACCAAGATTTTCCCTTGTAAATGCAGAGTTATCAATGACCTGTTTCTATTGTTTTTATATACTTAAGGTTCAATCAGAACGTAATATATTAAAAATGGTGTATTTAAATATTTGAAGGGTGTAAAGTATTTGTTTGTTATTTAAATGTATAGTGATTTTTGAGTTTTATTTTCCGTTTAGATTAAAGAGTCAAGAAAACAGATATCATGAAGTTACTTAGGGTCCATTTGGTTTACTACAAAAATCAATTTCATACACTGCAGCATATGTTTCAATGTAAAGTATATGGCTGAGTTTAATTGGAGCATATATATCAGTCACGTAGACTAATCTATGTAAGAATTTCTTGGACAGATGGAGAATGGAGATGTAATGATCCATGCAAGAACAATACGAGAGAGAGAATTCAACCAACCTGACAATTAGAATTGACTTTCTCTATTTCTTTCATTATCCTCAGGGAATCATCTTTAAATCCATCCTGCAATATTACGGTTCATAACAATCAAGACACAGCATATTTACCCGAAATTTTCTATTAAAAACAAGACAAATGAACATGTGACCAGACAAGCATTCCCTGAACCTAAAACAGTGTCATGCTCAACCTCTGGCATGCATATCAATAAACTAGAAATGAGTAAATCATCAAAACAAAAGACTCACTACTACTAGTTCTCTATTCCTCTATATCCATCACAAAATAACAATCTATCATGCAACACAATTACAACACATAAACCATTTTGAAACATTAGCCTTAGAAAAGATATGATCTTTTCTACTACTATTACTAGTATTCTCTTCAGTCTAAAGTAACCAATCCTCCAATAAATCACTGTAGTAACAAGTTCACCAAGTGCACAAAACCCAATAGAATTACCTCCGCAAGCATTTGATCAGCCTCATCAAAAACAAGAATCTTCAACCTGGCGGCCCCAAGTTTCTTGAAGCTCATCCACTTCTTGATGGTGCCAGGGGTTCCAATCACCACCTGCGCCATAATCGGCGCCCTTTTCGCGATGGAAAGCGCGTTGCTATCCGTCGGCACAGCGCACTCCGATGCAATCCCGGTGTACTTCCCCATCTTGCGGAGAACCTCGGTGTTCTGATTAGCCAACTCCCGGGTGGGGCAAACACATAGGGCCTGCGGCGCCTGCACCTTGGGATCGACGCGGCTGAGCATCCCGAGCACGAAGCACGTGGTCTTTCCAGAGCCGTTGTGCGCCTGCGCGATGAGGTCCCGGTGCGGCGGGCTGAGGATCATCGGCAAACTTATGGCCTGGATCTTGCTGGGCTTCTGGAACTTCATCTCCACGTAGAGCCCCTTGAGAAGCTCGGGCGAGAGGTTGAGGTCCTCGAACTTGGCGGCGGACGTGTAGGGCGTTTCTCCAGAGGTGACCTGAACACAATCCAAAACCCTAAGTGACAGTAAATAGAGAGAGCAAGAAAGAGAGAAGTGTTTTGTTGCGAGTGAAACGCACCGCTTGTATGTTGGAATCGTCTGGGTCATCTAAGAGTTTGGGAGGGTTCTCGTCATTGTCTTCGATTTTTAATTTGTCGAGGTTCACAGAGGAGGTTTCAGCGGCGGTGGCAGTGGCGGAGGCGGGGTCTTCGGTTTCTTCATCCGCTTCGTCAGCCCAGCTTTTGGTAACTGGCGGCGGAGGATAGGTGGCGCCGGTGGTGGATGGTTCTGCCATCTAGGGTTTAGGGTTTGGTTGCGGCGGATGAACGCGGTGGATGAACCGGCGGATGAACGCGGCGGTTGAAGGGAGGTGGTGGAGTTGGAGCGGCGATGGACGGCGGTGCTGGACGGCGGCGTGGGGTGTGAAGGTGCAGAAAAACGCAATCTGAAAAACTGTGAGGAGGAAACTGTGAAGGACTCCAAGAACACAGATTTAACGTTAAGTTATTCACCGAAAGAATGATTTGTCATTAGATTTAACAATAAAATATAATTCATACATTTTTTACATAATTATAAATAATAAAAAAAAAGTATTACCTTCTTATTAATTTAAATTGATTGGTTGTATTGTAACATTTGCAAGTTTAATAGATATACCAATAGTAATAATATTGTAATAGTGATAGTAATAATGACATAAGTTATTAATGACAATCATAATAATGAAAATTATGATAATCATAAAAGATATAAAGATAACAACTATTTTTATTAATTATTAAGAAAACTTATAAATAGGAATGGTAAAGAAAAGGGATATACATTAAATAATTTTTTATAAAAAAATTATAATAAAGGAAATACAATATTATCAAATATTCAATTTATCAAATATAATATTACAGAAGTTTAGGCCTAGGTTTCTTCCTGCAACTTCATAATTCAAAAACTACAAAAATATTTATTTAAAATTTATATTTTAATATAATCTAGAATAAAAAAATTACTTCTGATTATATAACTTAGAATATAAAAAAATTATTATAAATTA
>Ga0123340_1007997_pt1 | contig 10063 bp, 3 predicted proteins | sample SirMexnodulemix_FD_89961 | JGI IMG/M metagenome (GOLD analysis project Ga0123340, IMG submission 89961) | Root nodule microbial communities of legume samples collected from Mexico - Siratro Mexico nodule mix | ecosystem: Host-associated > Plants > Roots > Nodule | place: Mexico: Nepantla...
GTATTATACTATAAATGAAGGCATGTCCGACCTGAAACTTACAAAAGTACCAAAAATATAAAACAACAAATTAAGAAATAAAAATCAATTAATTTTATAATAATAAAAGCACAAAATTATAAAATAATATTACAATAAAAATAAAAACTATAACCATAAAAATTAGATATTGACACAATTATTCAAAATTTAGCAATAATAAATACTTTTTAAATGATTAGATACAATAATATTATATCACTTAGAAATAAACCAATATGAAATAACAACAACATAACCATCAATCCTAAGAATCATTGTGATAAATACTTGAGCTCATATATTATTTCGCATGAGGTGTTTCAACTCGATTATTGATCTCAATTTGAATCTTTATATGGAATTAGGGTAATATGATTCTGTTTAACTCATGCAATCAGTCATCTTCTCCTTGTATATGTAATTATTTCCTATCTGGTGTATATATTATATTTAACATGTGTTGAGTGTTATAGTGAATTTTGATTCTTATAAAATTAAATAGCTAAGAATTAATATACGATCTGTTGTTATTTAAAATAGAATAATCTTTATCTAAACTTTCTCATTCATTATCTTAAATTTGAATATCTTATAAAAATAAAAGTTTACTATAAGTATAACAATTAAAAAAAACTTAAAAACAAATAATTTCCTATCTTCTAAAAAGTAAATAAGAAAACATATTATGAAAAAAATATTAAAATGAATCATGAAATAAACTAAATTTATATTATAAATATATAACATTAAAGAAATAATGAATTAAAATTTATATTCAATCCACAACTAATATTATATAATAATAATAAAAATTAAAACATTAATGTGGATTTCGGAACTTGACATCTTAATCCAAATTGTCTCTTACTTTTATATAAGAGATGGTCACGTTTACAAAATAGTCATTATAATCAATTAATATTATTGAGATTTTTATGTTTATTGAGATGGTTACATCTTTCTAATTATTTAAAATTTAAATGAACTAACCTATTTAACCACTAATTCATAGTAGATTAGACCAAACTAAATCTTGTATTATTTCTTTTCTTATAAATTATGTTACACTAACCTGCTGAGTGAGTTAGAGTAGCAGATTAAATAGATTAGATTAAACCCATTTTACAACGTACAAATAATTACATGAGCACATCTTATTGAATGATCGTGTCCACCCATTCACATTCCATTTTCTATCACATCTACTTTTTCTTTGTATATTATTATTTATTTCTTTTCACTTTTCCACCTCAAAATGGGGTGGATGGCTTCTACAGATTTAATATTATTTGACAATTAAAAAGAAAATTATTAATATAATAAGTTACATGACAATTCAAAAATTAAAAAAAAAATAGATACTAAAGATTTATAACAATAAAGTTTTAATCTTATTAGTAAGCGTGTCCCTCTTCTTTGTTTGATGATTGTCTATAATGGAAACTAAAGTTCTCTGAACCATTATTAAAGTTCAAACTTGATGTCTCGTGTAAATTTTCAACGCATGTGTACCGCCAAAAGATGTGAACGCTAACTCTAGTGGTGGAAAAGAGAATTTGAAATACTAATGAAGTTCAAGAAGCCCGTTTTATTTTATGTCACGTTCTATTCTTTTTGAAATTGATTATCCATTTTGTGAGATTTCAAATTGATCTTCAAGAAATTTGAAATTCAAACACTACCAACTACTGAAAAAATTGGTCACAAGAAACTGAAAAGAAAACAGAAGGCATTCCTATCTGTAATTAAACCAGGAAAAAAGCAGTTATTTGTATTCTCTAAACTAAACTTGTCAATTAACCAAATAATAAACACTTATTGGATATAAAAGTACACATTTTACGAAACTAGGGTGTTTTTGCTAACTGAAACATAAATTTTGACCTAATATATACAAAAATAGCTCCAGAAAATACTTATAACCTTTTGGAAGGCTGAAGCTATAGTCCAAGAAAGGGATGAAAAAGGAAGGAAAGTAAATGCACTACTCTTTTTTGCTTTGAGTAATGGACTCTACTTTTTTCATTGTAAAGTTAAGGAGAATCTTCTCACTGCACTTTGTCAGCCTCAAATTCTTTTTGGATTAAAAAGGTAAGGTAACAAAATGTCAACAACTAATTTTAACACTCCTGGACTCAGAAAATCATATATGAAATTAGGGAGGTTGAACTTTAACTGATGCAAAGTAAAAAAGAAACAGACTGAAAAATAAAAGTAAACAGCTTTAATTAAATTTAGTTGGATTATTTTTTTATCAAACCGAAAAGCTTGGTTCAATTTGTGAGTGCACCAAATCACAAAATTTCATCGTAAATTGTTATACATTATACACATGTATGGATTAATATCATAGTCCAAAGTAACACAGATTCTTACTTTTTTTCTTTTGTCGTTTGCCTTAACTTTCTAAAAATTTATACTAATGTATATTTATTTATCTTCTGATTTCGATTTTCATAAATGAGTATGAAGTAAGTTTATGGTGTATAATATTAACTTAAAAGTCCCATTAGAAGGAAAATCAAGTTTATCTCGCAATCACCAAATCAAATATAATTTTTATCAGAATTTAATGAAAGGTGAAGACATTAAATTCATGTCAAATTGTCGTTTAGTTTGAACTGAAAATCTACTCTCACTTCATTATCAGGGATGGCACTAAATATTTGGTGAGTCATAATAAATTTCAACGAATAAGGAAAATGCGTGCTCAAGAAGAAAAGTTTCCCAAAAGGTTTCTATTAGAATAAACCATACATAACAACCAGAAATTATCTCCAAATGCGAAGATCCTGAAAGCGATATGTGTGAACATCTCAACCGTATCCAAGGCATTAATGACGAACATTATACAAAAATATATGAGAAATCACCATCATCCATCGAGAAGATAAATAAAAGGGAACATTTCTGATAATATAGAAAATCTTGACATATTTCTAAGAGTTACACTTAAATATTGATACAAGCTTGTGATAAATTGTCAATATATATGTCCTTTAAAAGCATAAAAGTTTAGATATATGAATAATTAAGCTTCTACTTACTCTGGCTACTTGTTTACAGTTCATAATAACAACCAGCACTAAACACATTTAAAGTTCTTCAATGATATGTAGTTTCCTCCAAAGATGGAAGAAATTTCCTTACGGCTATCACCAGCAATATCAACATTAAACCTCACAAAGTGCTGGCCCTTGAAACACAAAGCCAAAACTTTTCAGTGACGAAATCAAGGTTATAACTGTGATTTCCAAGCATCATGGTTAATGCTTTCACAGGAAAAAAAACTCTACAGGAATTATAAAGCTTATAAAATGATCAGCAGATTCCAAATTTCACACTGACGGAAAGCTAGTGGGAAAACAAACCTTGATGCACATAATCATCCACCAAAAACCCAGAGTATAGAAATTCACTGTTCAGGATCCATGACTGATCATTTCTATTTACAAATTTGATGAGGCAATGACCCACAGCAGAAAACTCTTGACAACCCTGCTGCAATCTTACCATTTACCTGCAGTAATTTGTCAGATAGTCCACAAAAGGTATAAAAACTAGACGCCTAGGCTAACCCAGAACTTCCTCTTAGCTAAACATCCACTGTCCAGTTAATGTTATTAGTGTTTCCTTCATGCGATTTTTGTAGTTGAGCGACTTTGGCATGGTATGCAGCTGCTGCCACGGCAGTCTTCACCCTCTGACCTTGAGGAAGCTCACAGGCTTCACTCATGGAAGCAAACCTTAGCTCAGATGGAGGAATGAAACAGTCCAAAGAGAGCCCAGGGACATTGAACGCAACCTCCTCAATCGTCCAAGCCTCTTCCATCCTGGTTTTAGTGTGGCTCATAGCAGTTTCCCCAAACCTGAAAAGCGTCACTACAGAACGACCCGAGTGAGCAATCATTATCCCCTCAACAGGCCTGTAATCATCGAGAAAGGAATTTATTGTGGTCTCCCAATACACTGCATCACCACCGTTATTCTGAATGCGGGTCAAATGGGAGTCCTCCAAGTGTACAAGAAGTCCCGTTTTCTGGCTAAAGTACCCAAACAAAACATGCCTTATGATCTCCGCTGGACCCTCACTCCTGGCTTTTAATGTTGAGGGGTCTGCACAGAGCTTCAGGATGAAACAGTCCTCTTCATTTATCTTCTTCTCCCCAATGCATCTTGCATTGATAAACATGCTTGCAGTCGTTCGTGGGTCAAGGCCCTGCAGACACAAAAGTAGTCAGAAATATAAATAACCCAGGTCCCGGTAAATAAATTTTTCCATAAACACTTGTAAAAGAAGAAATAGCATAAAATGAGTGGAGCTTCTCTCATAAAAATCAACTTATGCAGTTAAAATTTTGTACAAGTCAGATGAGAGAACTTTTCTAAAATCAGGTCATTTTAGCTTACGGAAAAAACTCAGTTCATTTTCCCTTCCCATGTTCTTCTCCTACAAGTACCCAAATATAAATTTACAAAAGCAGTACCCTGATATAGCACAATTACAGCCTCACCTGAAGGGCGCGTCGCAGAGGCCGAACCGGCCCTTTGGCAGCATGTGCACCGAGCCAGGGCGTGTGCCGCCACACTAGTCTCCCATTGCAACCGGCATGAACCTTGCTGCCACCAAGAGCAAGCTCAACATACCACATGTCCGGGTTCATCTGCCACAAGACAAACCCGCCGGACTCGGCAGCCTTGGAGGAGTTCCGGCTGCGCGTGACCTTGTTGGCTGTCTCAAACTCAGAGGCTATCATCCTCACCTTCCCCATGGCATAAGCATTGTTAATCGAATTCTGAAGCTTCTGCCCCCCAGAAGCAGCAATGTACTGCTGCAATATGTACTGAGCAGACGAAGTTTCCTGCAACAAAACCACCTTATCTTAAGAAACCATCACAAGACAAGATCAACACTTATATTATCCTCCTTCACTTCAAACACACATTTCCCATTCATTTTTCCAAATGTGACCTAACAGAATGCTCAACATTATAAAATATTTACTGATCTTAGACAACAGAACACAAGAATTGACAAAAATTAAGGTTACGGAAACAAGTCATAAACCTAAGACTATTTGATCTGGGAATATAAGAAAAAGAGAAAAGCTAAATTGAGTGAAAAGAGGAACTAACAATGGGGATGTCTTTGATGCTGAGGTGAGGGAAGGGGTCCGTGGTGCACACATGCACGGGGGCGAGTGGAGCACCCAGCACGCCAAGCAGCAACCTCAGATCGGACTTTTTACACGAGGAAGAGGACGAGGACGACGAGGAAACAGAGGGAGCTCTCGCCAGTGGTCCTTTCATCCACTGGCCCCACCTTCCCTCTCCGCGAGTGGAGTCGTGCCCGTCGGTTCCGTCTGGTCCTTCCTTCAGCGGCGAGAGCGCCTCCGCGGGCCTCAGGCTGCCCGATCTCGCGATGAAGAGCTCCGGCGGCGGCGCGTGGTGCTTCCGTCGCCGCCGCAGCAGCGAGGACATCGGCGATGAGCTCCTGGCCGGGCTCTTGGCGCGTGACCGCGCCGGCGAGAGGCCGCGAACCACCTCGTCTTTGAGCGCGGAGAAGAACCCTTGCTTCCGTTCCATTTTTACAACTTTGCCCCACAAGTGAAGTGAGTTTGTTGCGGGATAGTGAAGAGAGAGCACACTAAGCAAGTGATTAGAGTTTAGAAGAAGTGTTTGTTAAAATGCCAGAGAGAGAGAAAGAGAAAGAGAGTGGTGTCTCGTAAGCAACGGACTGGGACACTGTTGCCCCGAGACAAGTAAACTGTGTTCTATACACTGTGGAGCTAGATTGCTTCTCACAACACAATTTCACCTACTTAAAACTCTCTCTCTCCCTATTTTTATTTTTAAAAATTAATTTAATTTTTTTAATTAAATCTTATTCAATCAATCTAGATTAACAATGCATTTATATGTGGATTCATTTACACCACTTTATTCTAACTTAATCACTCATTTGAATCTGGATAAACAATTAATATAATCAGGATATATTAACAAAGAACACATAAATAAATTCATATGGGAGGGTTGTTAATTTAATAAAGGAAAAAGAAAGATGGAGATGATTTGACGTATTTGGATGATGAAAGACTTTATTGTATATATTGATTAATTTTCAGAAGGCATGATTATTAATCAAAGGAGCTAAGTTAAGGAATGTTGATCTATTAGAATTAGAGTTCCATGAAATTATAACTAATATATTATATATATTAAAATACGCACTTGATAGAGATGATAAACAACAAAGAAAAATGGTAATGTGACCCTGCCGTTTAGGAAAAACTTTCACTTGAAAATGATTTTATTAATAAAATATTATATATTAATAAAATAATAAGATATGTTAAATGCGAGTAGAATATGAATAATAATATTAAAATAATACCACCCAACAAAATAAGGTAAGAGTTAGAGAACAAACTTGACAACAATTTAAATATTATGAAAACACTCAAACTATGATACGTTGTTCCCAAAAAAGAATAATTTCTTTTTGTAAAATATACAATACATTTGTTATTTAAAAGAACAATACTTCCAGTAAAGCTGTTAAAAATTTGACCAATTAAAAATTATAAATTGATTTAAACTATACTATAAACAAAGTAAAATTGTTTATATATATATAAGTGTGATTCTTGTGATTTTATGGTTTGGTTATATTTATAGAACATGATAGCAAACTTATGTTTTAATTATCAAATTTATTTATTGAGATATGAATATTAGATCAAATCAAAATTATAAGAAACTCATAACATATATCTTTAATTGATACTTTTTATTATAAAAAAATTAATGGCTTTCTAAATAATATTTAACAATGTTATAGTAATAAAAGCAGTAAGAATAAAATTAATGATTTAAAATATATTTGATTTTTATACTATGGGTTTAAAGAAATTTTAGGCTGTCATCAATTATAAAATGCCATTTTTATTATACTTATTCTAAAATTTTATCTATTATGATTTTTAATAGTATAAAAACTGTTATATCAATTAGTAAGAAACCAGTACTGTCATCCTCTATATGTCTCTATATGTTTTAAGAAAAGAATATTAAAAAAATGTAAATAATTTATAATATGTTATATGACTGAAGTGTGAGAAGACACTTTTAATATTTAGATTATTTACAGATAATACGGAAATTAAAATCTCTTTTATTATATATTTTAAAAATTACATAATTAATTAACAGTACAAAACTTTATAATAATGTAGGCTTATTAGTTAATTTAGTGATGAGATGATTCAAGATTAATAATTGATGCAGCCGTATTAAATATAATGGTCTTCCTTGACATTAATAGGATTGTGTCTCTAAAAAAATATATCCTTATTAAATTCATTTATCTAATTTATATATATATTTTCTTTTTAGAAAATATAAAATAGATGAATTGGCATAGTTTTTTCATTATTTGAGTATTGAACTGGGGAAGTGATGGTTGTGAGAAATTGCAGTGAGCGAGTGAAGAAGACAGCCACAAAACGACGAAAACTGAGTCAGTGGGTCATCTTCATCTTCGCTTCACCAATTATATGGCGAATCGTTTCAGACAAATTAACATATTTTATAATTTCTTTTTTAGAATTTGAAATGTGATATTTTTTTGAGGCGTTTTATAATTTTGTGGTCAAACATAGTAAAATGCGCCGTTAGCAATGGTCAAAACAAAACGGAAGGATTTTTTTTTTACTCCCTGAAGGAAAACAGAACGAGCATAATCATTTTTGAATACTTTAATGAGTGCAGGATCCATGATGAGATCACAGACATCTTCAAAACATCACCAACCTTGGCATGCGCCATAAAATGGCTCTGCACAACATTGAATCTATTCATTAATATTTTTTATTTTAATTTTAGTTATTTTAAATTAACTAAATATAGTTAATTATAATATTATTATAACTAAATTTTAAAATAATTATAAAGTACTTATGTTTAATTAAAATAATAACTGTCCTTTCGTCTTGAAATCTTATTATTATTATATTCAAAAAAAATATTATACTTTTCATTGAAAATATTAGTGATTATCTTCTAATTAATTTTGAGGAAAATTTTCCATAATAGTATAATTTTATCTATAAATTCTGAAAATAGGTAAAAGAAAATATCTTAATAAATAAGTTACGTTAGACACATCATTAAAAAATCATATCATTTAGATACCACTTTGATTAGTTTAGAAGAAAATCAGGAAAACAAAACAGTTATTTGTATGAAAATTCAAACAATTGAAGTCTCAAATGACTTTGATTAACATTAAAAACATTAAAATTAATTTTAATTAAAGTCTTGAAAATTGCAGACGACATATAAATTGAATTGTATTAAAATCATGAAACATAGGCTTGCCTTCAGTAATTGGTTATATAGTTGAACTAGCGGTTATTAGTAATGACTTGAGTATTAGAAAATTGTTGCAGTTTAACATATGATAAAATTAATTAAAACGGTTGAATATTTCTTATTTCGAAATGTATTTTAGGTGCTCAAATATTTCTCATAGTGTTTTGTATTTGGATGGTCTAGTATCAATTATGCAAGTATCCAAATTGCAAGAAAAAATTTGACAAACATGAAACAATGAGAAAGCAAGATGAAAATGATAATAAGTTTAATTACTCTTGATTAATTGTTAGAATCATTGTTTAGCCTATGTAGATTTACAGTTTTAAAATTTGATGCACCACACATTGAAGTGCAGCAATTTTCTAATACTCAAGTTGTAACCAATATCCATGAGTTCAATTCAATACACTACACATTGCAATTTATATTGAACTTGTTCTTGGTCCCATGACTTTAATTAAATAAAATTATTCTCCCTCAATGTTAATCAAAGTCATCAAAAACCTCAACAATTTTAGTCCTCACACATTTGCATAACCTCCCCTTAATCTAATTAAAAGGTCATATTTAGATAGCATGACTTATTAACAATAAAATCGTGTCATCCTAACACGATTTATCCATTAAAAAAAATATCTATTTTGAGAATTTTTAACTAAAATTATACTATACTAAAAAATTTTTAAATTCTATCAATATAATTAACTAAGTTTGTCTATGTAAGATTGAGTTAAAATCTAACTTCAAACTCCAAAGATTATTTATTATTTTAAAAATAAATGTTAGTAAGATATCCTCATTGACCATATATTATCCTATACAATAGTATATTATTTTTTTTAATACATTTTATAAATTACATTTAAAATGATTTCTTAATATATTTCCCACAACAACAAACTTTGATTGTTTTAAATATTAGATAGTAAAATCTTGTTCGGTTGAACTATAGTTTATATTGAAGTTTTTCCAATTATAGTTGTTCAATTTGTATGGTGAGATAATCTATTATAAATTGGTAGATTAGCCAGAAATTTCATCAAGTGTTTTTATTCCCAGCAAATTCTTATCATTATCAGTTTCTATAAAGCATTTACCATCTTATGATTTCTTTTATTTTGATTAAAAAGTTTTTTCTTCTCATTAATTATTGACATTAATTTATTTTTTTTATTTTTTTATCTTCAACACTATGTTAACTTTTAGTTGATAGATTAATTACGTTCAGAATATTTTCATCTTTTTCTAATAGCAAGTGACTTGTACTGAGATTCTATCACATAACTTATAATTGACTTTTTTTTTTAAATGTGTGAAGAACATTCTTAAAATTCTTTTATCAAGTGTTATTTCTAGGTTATTTTTCAGGGGCATTAAAGTGTGTGCCTACTTGGCCACTGACAGCATAGTTATTGAATCCAATCAACCCACCAAAAGGTGTGAAATAAATGATAAAAAAAGATGTCTTTAATGGATTCCAAGGTTAAGAACTCACATACATTACATACCCTTTAAAAAAACAAGAGAACAAGATGTATACATCGTTTTTAAATATATATACAAGTTATGGGATTGGTTCGTCAATAACAAAAATAACAAAAATAACACAAGAATAAAACAAAACTATCTATCATAAGTTTCTCTACACAAATATATATATATA
>Ga0123340_1007999_pt1 | contig 10062 bp, 5 predicted proteins | sample SirMexnodulemix_FD_89961 | JGI IMG/M metagenome (GOLD analysis project Ga0123340, IMG submission 89961) | Root nodule microbial communities of legume samples collected from Mexico - Siratro Mexico nodule mix | ecosystem: Host-associated > Plants > Roots > Nodule | place: Mexico: Nepantla...
AATTTATTTATTTTTTTTTTTTAAATTTTTATTCATATGTTTAAAATATTTAATTTATTTTCGTTTAGTTTTTTTTTTTTTCAATTTATTCCTATATAGATAGAGAGAAAGGTATAACTCATATGTAAAGTTAACTATTATGTAGTAAACAAAACATAAGTTAGATTACAAGTTAGTATTTTACTCATAAACTGATACAAGATCCCCAAACAAGGACAGACAACCAAGTCAAATATCAAAAGTTAAAAGTCTAAAGAAGGATTTAAAGACAAAAAAATATGTGTCAAACAAAGAATGAAATAACCTGATAAAAGATTTTTTGTTGGGAATCAAGCACACCAAAGATGGAAGAATTATTTTGGAAAAAAGAGTGGCAGTCAGGTAAATTTAAATAATATAATCCCACAAAACAATAACATTGCATGGTTAGAGGTAGATGAAGGAATAATATACAAAGTAGAATGAAACAGATGAGGTATTCACATACATTTCAGGAACACGAATGACTAAAGTCTATTTCATCTGTAATGTATATGAAAATTGAATAAAAAATAGATTTTACCTATTGTATGGTTCATGGAGTAGTGTTGCTAATTTATTCGGAGGTGATAAAGTTTGTACAAATTTATTATAAATATTGTTTTATATTTATTTATACTTTTCTTTTCACTACAATAATGAGAGAAATTATTTTATTTGAAATTATTATAATTATTATTGATATATGTTTAATTTATTTTATTAGAGTTTGTTTTATTAATTTCAATAAAACTATTTTTTATGGAATATTAATTTCAATAAACTTAACAAGCATGTTAAATCAAACCGGATCCAACATATCGGGTCACACCCATTCAGATAAATCTTGGTTTATCGGACTTTTGTTCTCCGCCCTAACACTGTCTGGTCTTCACTTTAGAAATTTCTTGAAGGATAGTCCCATGGCGTTGTTATTCAAGGTACGTCTTACGACCTAGACCAAAAATTGCGTAATCTGATTAAAAAAAAGTTGTTTTTTTTTTTTTTTTTTTTATTCGCTAATTTGCTACACTGGTGAGTGTTGTAGGATCCGTCGAAGCTTTCGGCGTACCGAGACAGAAGATTCCCCGGAACGCAAGAGGATTTTGAGCAGGCGCTTCTGACTTCAACCACCGTTTACGTCGGGAACATGTCGTTTTACACGACGGAGGAGCAAGTTTACGAGCTCTTTTCTCGCGCTGGGGAAATCAAGAAGATCATTATGGGTTTGGACAAGAACACCAAAACGCCCTGTGGCTTCTGTTTCGTATTGTGAGTATCCATTCACTGTTAATTGCAGCTATTATGTTTTAGTTGATGGTTCTTTCTGTGAGTGTGTTTGGATGAATGTATTATTTGACAGATATTATTCTCGTGAAGATACCGAGGATGCTTGCAAATACATAAGTGGGACGATACTGGATGATCGTCTCATTCGTGTTGATTTTGATTGGGGGTTCCAGGATGGAAGACAATGGGGTCGAGGGAGGAGTGGTGGCCAGGTGAATGTGGCTGTGTTTCTGGGGCTGTCTTTTTTGTTTCTTGGCTAATTGTAAATGCTTCTGTTGATTTGTGCAGGTCCGGGACGAGTATCGTACTGATTATGATCCTGATATCCTTTTAAGTGTTTAGTATTGGTTTGTCTGCAGTTTGCTTTCTTGTGTGATTTGTTGTTTGCTTGATTTAATGTACTACATATATGTGGTGATTCTTGATGGTCAAAATGCTGTAATTAGACCAACATGGGTGTGGCAATATAAGAAATAACTGTCTTGAAGCATGAGGTAAAGGGTTTGATTATTAGGTCATGCTTATAGAAGAGTATCTGTTGGGAGATTTCAGCCCCTTGGATGAATTTTAGCTTCTTGAAAGATTAGTCTTTGACTGTCATCCATTATACATCCCGAGTTCAACATAAAAAAAGATGTAATAATTTGTGTAGTTCATGATTAATATGCAGAATAGGTGTATATAATCTAGTTTGCTTTAGCTATTATAATCTTCTCTAGTTGCATGCTCACATAATAGAGAATGCATTAATTCTGCTATGTTTTCAGTGAATTCTATTCTACTTTATATAGTTATGAATACTCTCATATCTTCAGTTGCTCTTGAACTGGAAGTTTTACTTCAAAATTATTCCTGAAGAATGTGATATACTAGTTTTTATGTGCTGTCTTTAATCATTTGATTGGTGGAGTTAGAGATAGGTTAATACTAGTCTGCTTTTAGTTTCCTTAATTCTACATACGTAGAGGAGGTTATGGGAAGCTGGTCCAGAAAGAGTTAGAAGTACAAAGGCAACTTGTAGATTATGGCACTGGTTCTTTGGGTTCTTTTCCACCAGTTATTCCTAGTTCCTGTAAGTGACTCCAAACTATACTTTGCACAGGTCCAAACTATACTAGGGCAGACTTACTCCTGCTTCAACATTTCACTTGTTTTGAGATCACTAAACATTTAATTCAAATATTTATTTTTCATTTAGTTTGGTTTTCGGAATGCTAAATTATGCAGGACTTAAAACCTAATTGTTTTTAAAGATATAACTAGAATGTTACTAAGCAGTCTGTTTGGAAAATGAAAATCATTCAAAATTGCCCCTCTTTTGATTATGATAACCAAAATGCCATTGATTAGGAGGGTAAAAAACTTAATCAGAAGTGGACACATGACTGAAGTATTCGGCAGTTTGTATGTGTGTATAGACATTTGTCAATAGCACCAAATTGCATCACTTTGCACAATCACGCTGCAGAGTGGCTGGAGCATTCTACAACAGTTGAATAGTGTCACACTTTGTTGTTGCTTCCATGCGGCTGCAATAACTGACAAACTAGCGGAAAAACTAGCTGGAGTGTGTCATAGAAACCTATTTGAACCATGAAACATTACTGACAACATTTCCAGCATCTTTAAGCATTTTTTGGCCAGCTGTGACAATTGGCCATCCCCACTCCCCGGCCTCTGCTGTACATTGTTTCTGACCCTTTAACCTCTGGCCATTTCCTAGCAAAATTAAGTGTTTGGTTCTCTCGCCTTAATAACTAGCTTTTGAGGGTTGGTTCCTCTAGTGTTTGGGCACTTATCAATGACATAGATAAATAAGTAATTCTAAGTGGAATGTGGGTCCTTTTATGGTTCAATGTTTTTACTCTTTGGGCCATGCCTCTGTTGTCGTTGCTATTTGGGCATAATATTGTAGAGATATGTTAATATTCAATTTGAAGAAATTGCAAAAATTGATACTTCAATAGCCAATATCATCCGCATTGTATTTCTCTTCTAATGATTAATGTTCAGTTCAGTTATATATATAAATCAGAAATTCAAATTCATTGTGGAGAACTAAGTTGGGTAGCAACTAACTGTCTCCTCCCAAGTTAGCAACATAATGGCTTGCCTGTTGAGTACGATATGAATTAAAAAGATATCAATGAATTTTTTGCCAAGTTTTGGTGCTTTTTTATCGGAATATACTTCTTTTCTTTCTTAGTGGTCCTTGGCGTATTTTTGTTCAACATTCAATTAGATATTTTCTTCAATTTATTAGATACCACATATATACTTTAAATCTGAAGAAAATACTTCCATTCAGGTGAGGGTACCAGCTGTGCTAGTCACATTGGAACCAGCCTTCCCTTGTTCTGTTGATTGCCTTTTTTCTGTTACCTGATTTCCTTGTTCATTTTATGATTTCTGGTGATCATCATTTGCTATGAGTTTGTGTTCATGTGAATTAAACCTTCAACAATTTTACTCTTGCAGATGGTAGACACGGTGGAGGTCATGGTCATGGTGGTTCTCATCGGCATGGTAGAGGTAGTTTCATACTTTCATCTAAAGGCACTCATGTCCAGTGATTTCTTTAGAAGCACTTAGAAGTTTTGACTATAAAAAAAATCTGTTTTACCAATGAATTCACTATTAACATAAATTTCGTTTGCCTCTTTGACATGATAGATTACTATAGAAAGAGACACAGAGATGATGATCGCCACACACACGAGTCCTCAAAAAGAACTTCAGATCACGACTCTCGGAGGAACACTGACCATGAATCCAGACCGGTATTGATTTTATTCTCTACAAATCTGAATGATACTTCAGACCTATTTAGATAAATTAGTTTACAATAATTCATATTACCGTACTTCTATCGTGTTACATTGTTGCATTAGGTTGTCAAGCATACGTCATTTGAAGGCACGATGCTTGTATTATCACTCATTCTTGTAGTTTTTGTCATTTAATTTGTTTCTTATCGATTATTTGATTCGTTGTGGCAGGAAAAAAATCCACGATTTCGTGAGAGTGGTGATTCTGATGATGACGAGGAAGATGACAGAAAAAGAAGGGCTTAACCAGATTTTCATACTTGGTCATGTTTTTTTAACTTAGAACCTTTCTACTGACATGATTATGAAGGTGTATGTTGTCGTATATTACTTGTTACAAATTGCAAAGGTCTTCCTGTTAGTTGAACCCTGCTTGAAATTCTAGCTTGACATGGCAATATTATTTAGTGTTTTCTATCAATTTTTGTCTCAATGCTTTTGGCTACCAACATATTAATCAGATTATGTTAACTTTTTTCTAATCTTGTGTTTCTATGAATAGGTGTTTGCATGAAAAACATTTAGTATTTTAGCGAGTGAATTGTTGAGAAAAACATCTGGCTTAAATTCATTTTGGTCATTTAGTTTTTTCAACGTAATCTTGCTTTCTATAAAAATTTAGTAACACGTTGAATCCTTCTACATTCTGTAAACTAAGTCGTTTTGATCCAACATAGTATGTAATCTATTTACTAACATAATTTTAATGATAACATTTGTTTAAATTTATCATTACGCACTATTATTACTAATATCTTGAGTAAATAAATAACTAGTACTGGCATCACGAGTGAACACGTTGACATTTTCTGTTAGAATTTGGATTACATATACTTTTTTAATTTTGAAAACTCGGAGATCAAATGTTTAATCAAGTTTTTATGGGAATTGAAATTGTATATTTCTGGAATTATGGGGATTAAAAGTGATTTTAATTGAAAATATAAAATTGTAATAAACATTATCCTTTTAAATTTATAATAACTAATTTAAATTATGATATAAATTTATAATAACTAATTTAAATTATGATATAAATTTATTCTTAATTATTGATACGTTTTTAAAAAAGATAACTAAAACTTGATCTAGAGATAGTGATAAAAAAAATTAATTGAACTGAATCAGTTATAAACTAATGCTCCTGATTAGCCTACTGAACTGAAGTCACTCATTTGGCCTTCTAAAAATAATTTTACATTTTCAATTTGTGCACCTCTTTTAGAGCACCATAAGAAGCAAGAGCATTTAGAACGAACCATGTTCTTACTTTTTAAAAATAGGAATTATTTAATACACTAAGGTTGGTGTAGTAGAGTTGATTAATAAAAGTCAGCAATGTCTCTTTTTCTTAATAAATGACTTTTTTTTTTTTTTCACTTGAAAGTGGTCTTGAAGAGCAAATCATAGCATTCTGCTTGTGTCTCAATATTTTAGTAAAAAAAAATATTGCATTTTTCTTCTTTTATACTGTAATAATTTTAAGGGAATTTTGAAATTTTTATTAGGGTAAGGATCTTTTAATATTTTCTTACATTTTTCCTATTTATTTATCTAAAACTCCCTTGTCAGTACAGGTTTTGATTAAATTAGACCCTGTTTGGGTGATTTTTTAAGTTTAAAACATAAACCAGTTTTTAGCTCTTAATTTTGGTTTCCGTTTTCTTTAGTTTAAAAAAAAAAATCTTGAGTCATTGGCTGATATTTGGAAATACGTGCTAGAACATGAGTACTGTCAATAAGCCTTATACGATTGTTTGAAAAATAAAAAAATATTAATAATATCTTTCAATAATATAAAAAATATTTATTTATTTATTATTAAAATAAATTATTTGATTCAAAGATGTCATTTTTCTCTAACATGGTTAATTACAGTAGAAAAATACAATTCAAGATTGTCTTTGGATCAGGTAGGGAGAGAAAAACCATTTTCAAATTAAAGATGAAAGTACCTTCAAAACTCACTTTAATAACTTCTCTAATTTGGGGTATTCTCGATGTGGTACAATTTGGTGGCCTAAAGGGGAAGATTGCGGGTGTCTTGAATGGTCTTTAATGGAGGATAAAATAAAAGCTGCAGTTCGAGACTGTGATGGAAACTGCAACCCTGGGCATGACGAGTTTAATTTTAGTTTCATGAACAAGTTTTGAGATTACATACCTTCTGGTTCTAATGTTTCATTTATGCAAATGTTTGTTGAATTTCATTCTTTTTGGCAACTTACCACGTGGTTCTGATGCTTTATTTTCTGCATTAATCCCGAAAAAGGAAGCACCAAACTGGTTTTAACGATTTCAGGCCAATCTCACTCATTGGAAGCTTATATAAGATAATTGTCAAAGTAGTAGCACCCTTTTATGGCAACTATTATGGAGGATTACACAAGGATAAAGAAGGAATCAGAGGTATAAATTTTGTCATATAATATAACAAGGCATTAAGTTTTGTGCCTTGAAATTGTTACATGAACACAGAAAGTTATATAGTTTCCAATTGAAAAAGTACTTAAAAAAAATAGAACCTCACACTGCACAAATGATAACACTGCATACTTTCCATCACTTTGATCCGCAAACATGAAACTGTGCAAGATCAAGGATGAAACCAGAAAGTTTAACAATTATCTCATAACTTAGTATTTTCCTTTGAATGTGTAGGCCTTGTGTTTCTCCCACTCTCACTCTTTTACCACACAAAAATACAAAAGCTAAAAACACTCAAGGCGTGTAACCTTGTTCTTCCTGCTGCTTCTCGTACTCTTCCATGGTGTCAAACTCATTTGGATACTGACTTTTCTCATAGTAACCTTCATTTTCAGCAGTGCTCCCTCTCTCTGATTCGTACCCATTAAGGTTATAATTCTCGTTATTAACAGTGTTCGCATTATAATAGTACTTACCATTCTCCAGGAACCTTGTGTCACTCATTCCTTCTCTCTTACCCTCATAGCCATTGCCGTTATAGTTGTTGCTCTTGGGGTAATTTTCCTTGTCATCGTAGTTGTTGTTAGAGAACCGGTCGTTGAAGTTGCTGGCGTAGCCACTGCTGTAAGTGCTCCTGTACTCTTCGTTGTTGTTGTCATTGATCCTAAACTCTTCATTGTTGTTGACATTATTTCTGAACTCTTCATTGTTGTTGACATTGTTTCTGAACTCTTCATTGTAGTTGGCATTGTGTCTGAACTCTTCATTGTTGTTGTTGTTGTTGTTATAGAAGTTGGTTTTAGGGTAGCCTGTTTTGTAGCTCTGATCATTGAAGTCTTCATTGAGAAGCTCAAAGTTTGTGGCGGTGGAAGGAGTCTCCTTGGTGGGAGAGTATTGGCTATAGGAGCCTCTACCATACAGACCATAACCCTCTCCGCTTTCTGAAAATTCAGGCTCTGGTGCTGGCCCGGATGGTATTGTTGACCCAATTGCTTGTTCAACGGAAGGTGCTGGTGCTGATACTGGTTCCAGTGCTGGTGCTGGTGCTGGTGCTGATACTGGTTCAAGTGCTGGTGCTGATACGGGTTCAAGTGCTGGTCCTGGTGCTGATGCTGGTTCAAATGTTACTGGTCCTGGTGCTAAAGCTGGAGATTGAACTTTAGTTTTCTGGAGAGGATCTTTGACATTGTACATGGTTCTGAAATGGGAGAACAAGCTGAAAAGCTTGCCTTCTCTGGCTTGAATCTGGGGTGAGATAACAAGCAGCAAGAGCAGAAAGAAAGATAATTGGTTTCCAAAAGAAGCCATAATGAGAGTGAGAGGTGAGTGTTAAGAGAGTGACTTTGTTGGGGTCATTTTATAGAGAGATCCAGCTGCTATAAATCAAAGGCCGGTTCGTTATGCGGGGATTGTGGAAGGGAGAAAAATGAGTGTGGGGCATGATAATGACTTCCATGCCATGCTGCATGTGCAAGGTTTGAGAATAACAGCATTAGCATGGCAAACACAAATGTGTAGAGCTGAGACAAAATTAAGGTCCAAGTCAAAAAGTGGCATTTCATTTTCTTCCTTTTTTTGTTGCTGAGATGAGTCGTTTTTCCCTGTGAATTCTGAATTAATTGGCGCGGGCCACTAAAATGGTAGTTGAAAAAAAGAAGGTTTTGAGTGGAAGTGTGAAACTTTGAAACAGGGAAGCCACATCACTTATTTTCCTCATCAAACATTCAGATATGAAAATCCTTAAAATACTGAAGTTCGTTTATAGAATTGATACTTCATAGTTCTTTTTTCAAACTTCCAAGTTTAAAGATTCAACCTTTAATCATATATTTAAAAAAAAAAAGCCACATTTCTTAGTAGAATCCACAACAGATCAGTTTAGTTGGTCTTAAAATTAAGACTTACTAGAAATCAGTGTTAAAATCAGGTAATTATGATGCAAAGATGTTAATGTTTTAATGTAAACCTTAAACTAATGCATTCACTTATCAATGCCGGCTGCAGTTTTAAAACCGAATTATTTGTTGTTGTGTCATAGTTTTGCCTAAATTATGGTCCACGTTCATGCAAAGCACTACAAAAGTTGAAAAAGAAAAAGAACAAAGATGCTTTAATACTCCATTAAAAAAGTGATGCAAGATAGGTGTGGCGTTTGCTTAAAGAATAATAATATTGATTGCCCAGGATGATTCTAGGCCTCTGGGTCATCAATTAAAGTGTAGTGTATAGATTTTGGAAGCAAAATTGGTAAAGTTAGCTTGATGACTAACGTGATTAGTGAAGCAGGTGTGTTCTTTTGATGTTCGATTCGTTTTGGAGTGATGTTGAAGGGACAGTTCTTTTAACCTGTGGCGTGATCAGCGGAGAGCAATTTGAAAAGCAAAGACACCGAGTATCCAGCATCAACATGTCTTTTGGGATGCACAGGTCAAAACACTTTGACTTTCTATTTCATGGAAACATGACAAATTTACTGGGTAACAGACATAGCATGTGCTTGATGTTATTCAGCCATTCAAAGCCCAAGTTTTCCTTGTATTGGGCCTAAACTTACACCTTTTTGGACCTCCGCTGCCTTCACTACGAGACGCGTTCTTCCTGCACCTCCGTGACTTCATCATGTACTTCCATACTTTTTTAAAATATCGAAAATATTATTTTTGAATTATATAGTTTGGTATAAAAAAAAATTGTATATCAAATTATATGATTTGATATAAAAAATTGTATACGAGATTATATAATCTGAATAAAAAAAATTCAGGAATGCATGGTTTATTTATGGAGCTGTTAGCACTTATAATTATTTTAAAATACCGAAATTATCTTTAACATTTACAAATATTTATTTTTCATTTTTTTCTATTCATTCTGTCTTTTACGATAAAAAATGTCTTAGGATTTTTGCTATTTGCCTGCAGTATTATCGTCTATATAATCTTAAATATTTTGCAATTTTTTACAGTTAGGTAATATTTTTTCTTTCAATTTAGTTTTAGTTTTTTTTATAGTATCTATAATTTGAAAAAGCCACAATAAACATCCCAATAGAAGAAAACAGGAGGAATTATGGAGAAGAAACGGAGAGTGAAAACTAAAAACACAAGGATATTTTAGAAATTTTATTTATCTTATTTAGTGCATGTCACAATTTTGTAATGGCAGGAAGTAACTGCCTACCATGAATCTCCATTGTGCTATTGTTTTTTTATTTTATTTTTATTTCTTTACCTTTTTCTTCTAAGTGTCACCATGATCGTGGAAGGATGAAAAAAAGAAAATAAAAATAAAAATCCGTATAGATGGATATCTGCTCATAAAATGCATGAATATCTTTAATGAATACTGAGTCATCAAGTATTTTAATTATTTGTTTGTTAATTATACAGATACAATACAAATATTACGATATTCAATATGTACTTATTACTTTAATCATTATTAATAATTATTTTTAAACATCAAGTAATTAAAATAAATTTATTGATAAGAGAAATAT
>Ga0123340_1008001_pt1 | contig 10060 bp, 3 predicted proteins | sample SirMexnodulemix_FD_89961 | JGI IMG/M metagenome (GOLD analysis project Ga0123340, IMG submission 89961) | Root nodule microbial communities of legume samples collected from Mexico - Siratro Mexico nodule mix | ecosystem: Host-associated > Plants > Roots > Nodule | place: Mexico: Nepantla...
CCCTAACCCTAATTTCGTCTTCTACAGGGGATATTCACATTCCCCTTCTCCACCACCCTCCCCATACCCCTCGTACACCTCTTACCCCGATTCATATAGTTCTTCTTACTATCCCGGTTACTATTCTGGTGCCCCTCCTCCTCCTCCTCCGAGACCCTTCTTCGACCGTTACGCTGGGCCCAGTGGGCCTTCCGCTCCGCTTGACTATTCCACCTCCTACGACCCCAAGCCCAAGTCTTCCAAAATGGGCCTAGGCGCTGGCCTCGCGGTTGGCGCTGTTGCTGGAGCTCTCGGCGGGCTTGCTCTGGAGGAGGGGCTTAAATACGAAGAGGACAAAATCGCGGAGAGGGTCGAGAACGACGTCGCTGCTAGTGTTGCTCGCGACGATTACAGCGATTATCGAGTGGATTACTGAACCAAACAAACAACTCCTACTGGCTTGTGTTATCGTAAGGTTTCCAAATTCATAAGCTATCTCCATTCGGACTCGCTCTAATGCTATTCCAGTATATATGATAGATATATATAATTATGATATCTCTATGTATATAGTTTGACTTGGTGTTGGATTGATGAATGCATCAGTGTTGTTCTACTTGCTGCTTGTCGTAATTTGGTACTGTTCTTGCGGCTTTTTATATTTGAAGTGAAATAAAGCTGGTTTCTTCTCATTATAGAAACGGTTTTCTTTCGTTTTTATTCATATCTTCGACGTGGTTCTGTGTTAATTACAAATTTAGCGTTGTGTGTAGCGGATAGGCTTGCAAAGTACAAGTATGTTTATATTGTTGCATTTTAGTCAATGAATTGGTGAATTTGTAGGGTTCTTCTGTCTTTTAAACATGTCAAGTCTCATTTCGCAAACTCAGCTTAGTTGCTTCCTTCAGGCCTTCTTTGGATTTAACTTACAAGAGAACGAAATTTAAAAAAATTAATTAAGTTTATCTGATAAGTTCAATTTAATTTTAGTTTATGAGAGGGATTTGCTTTTTTCTCTCCTTATTTCATTTTCTGAAAGTTCGTATAGAAAATACTCATCCAAACATGGCCTTACTCAACATAAACCTATAAGTGGATTATCTGGTGTTGATGAGCAAATTATCCCGCTACAGAGTACTTTTGTTTAGTGCTATTGGATCAATCATCAGGACCTTGTAAGGGTTGTCAGCGTGTACTTATGTTCACCTTTAGATTTTAATGGATACGTTATAATTTTCTTAAAAATTAATAACTGTGTACGTAAATCCTTCTAATTACCTTTTGTTTTTAGCACTGTTCTGAATTTGCTGTTTTGGAGAATGTGGAAAAGAACAATTTGGATTTTTCTGTGAAATGGCTCGGAGCGTGCTTAGGCACCGTAGAATGTTCCATGCCAGAGGTAGTTTCGTTTTTCTAAACAAGATACATCGACCCTGAAATGAGCCGTAGTTGCATTTGTACAAACGGGTAGTCGTCGAATGGCAATCCCTGGCTGCTTTCGGCACGTAATCAAATAAGGATTCAACTCCAGAATCCTTGGATAAATATCGGAAAACCACAGGAAGTGAGAAGGGTTGCTGCTCTCCTAGCATGCCCAGAAACCTTCACCTCCAATGCCATGAACTGGTCAATTTAACTTTGCATCAACTAAAAATAGTTAGTGCTGCTATAGCCAACACCATATCTCTCATTCGGATGTACTTGTTGCTGTAGTTTGAATTTGAAATGTCTTACGCATAGGCTAAAGGCTCACTAGCTTAATTGATTACATTAAGTTGCTGCTCTTTTTATTACGCACATCCCATTGCTACACAAACCTCGCAATAGTCTGATATTACCGACTCAAGAACTTTACACTGTCAATATGCTCTAGTTTCAGCTTCAAGAGCTGATTTTCTATATTCTCTGCCATTGGTGGAGTTGTGATTTCTATAGCACTAGTTCAAAACAAATGCAACACACTGTTACGTTTTGGTCCTATTTGGTTGATTAAAGAATAAAGGTGTTTATAAAGTACTCTTGACCATAATTCCTAAATTTTAAGTGAAGTAAAACTTTGTCATAATGTAACAAGTTAAATTGATTGCCCCTTGAATTTGAATTCAAAACTTAATCTTATAGAATTTACTCATCCCACTGAAGTCTCTTATAGACCTATGGTATAGACCTATGGCATTATTTAGTGATCTGTATTCTGTAAAATGCAACTTGCAGTCATAGCTCATAGCAAAGGTGACATAGACCTAGGAGGGTGGAAAATTAAGACTCTTACAGGGGTACCTTAAGTCATATCCATGTCTCAACTAATTTCCAAACTAATTACTAGTTCAATCTGGAGATGTGGCTCACCATGGGCTGTCAAAACTTTCAACGACATGGGTTAGGCTTAGCTCGCATTAGTAGTAGCAAGCCAAAATTCAGCTAACCTGGCTGAACCGACCGCAGGAACGAGTCTCACCATAATAATAAAAAAAAAAATCATGACACCTAAATTAAGAAAATATAAAAATTCAGAAAACATAATAAAACGTAGAAAAGAAAAATAGAAGCATATAACAGCTACTGAACAGTGAACACAAGAGGAGAGAAAGCTTTGATTTACCTTGAGAAAGGGCCAGTAATTAATAAAGTATTAGCAGGTCTCAAATAAAGTTGCAAAGCCATCATAACCATATGCCAAATTCCAATTTAATTTGTGATAATTAACTAACTTCATAAAAGAGTGCCCACTAGTAGTGGTCCTACGTTACTACCAACAGTATTCATCTGATGATGCATCACTGTACGAATTACATTTGAAAAACTAAGAACAGGTAAGGATTCCGTTAACCTTGTGTACCTATGCATCATATATATATTCATAGGTAATGTGGTAACCACTGAAGAGGAACTGAAAACGAATGGTAAGGGTGAGCATTGATTGAATTTTTAAGAATTCAAATCCACTTAAAATTAATTGGATTTAATATCCATATTCATATTTTCTAAAAAGGCAGTTTGGAATATTCATATTCATATTTAATTGGATGTAATAGAACTGTTTGGTATTATCATAGCAATAAATTTACTTTATTACAAAAATTTCAAAAAATGTCTTTAAATGAACTATACACACGGTTACATAGTCCGATATTTAAAGGTTGAATATGTATGTAACCATGTAGGTGTGGGGACAATCATGTTATACTGTGATAAAGGGGAAGCTGTCCACAATTTTTTTATTTTTTTTATTGAAAACGTCGTGCTACTGAAAAAAGTACAGAATGATCTTATACGTTAATATATGTCATTCGGACACGTGAGAAACAACAAAAAATATCTTCATTCTTAAAAAAAAAAGGATAAAATATTCGTTCTTATACTTTGATCATTATAAGATAAATATAAAAAAAGTTTAGCTGCTAACTAAACACTAAAACTAAAAACTTTCTGATGCGGACTATTTCAAAATCTAAATATGAAAAAAATCATAGTTTCATTTTCTTTTTTTTTTAATATATCCAACTCTTGCTCGTAAAGAAACTGTTAAAAGATTCTTTCAAACTTTGTATTTGTTTTATTATAATATATAATACCGAAATCATCATGTATAGTAATTTTTTCTCATAAATGGCTTATATTTTATTATCACGGTGATAATTTAATATGACTATCACTTCATCAGCATGATCATAACCAATGAGAATACGCAAATAAACTCAATGAAATTTGTATTGTTCCATTACAGGATATCCACTCATCAAATGGGAAGAGGAGAGAAGGGATCATGTTTACGTTTTTGTTACTTCAAAATCATTTTCATTGATCTGCATCTTTTCGTAACCTGTAAAAGGATCATCCAAATTACATCACATTTTTATTAAATATCCAATGTACTAAGAAAATAGCTAAAATAATGGAAGTGAAGTATACAATTTATGGAGAAAAGTGTCAGCAATACTCTCTCAATATTTTTTTCCACTTAAATATAATTGAAAATAAAATATGAACATCTGATTTGAATTGTGACATATACTTTCAATCTTTAGAACTCAACCAGACGTCTTTAGAATCATCTTTAAGAGTATAAAGATACAGAGATTGTTAATTTTTAGCTTTTTACCTTAGAAAATAAAAATATTTTTTTTTCCTTTTACAAAATAAGCTTGTATTAAAGGAAATTTAGTAATTTGAAATTATTAAATTTAGAAGTTTCTTGGATGGGCATTCGATCTAATACTGAGAGGATCCCACTTTAAAATATTGTACGAAAAATCTCCACATAAAAGAAAAACAGTACTACCATTCTTTATTCTAATTATGAAAGAGAAATGACTATCAGTCATAATTAGCATTCTTGACTTTTTAATTATAAGAGATAATATGACTGTTGATACTATAACGAAGAAAAATAATATTTATTATTTACTTTTATTAGAAATACCATTAAAATAATCATTAAACAAGGAATAATTATAAAAGAAATTTGAACTATTTTCATAAATAAATATTATACATATATTTATTAAGAATTATTTTTCAAATAAAATTTATCTAATAATTTGTGTCTAATATTTTTCATGGGCTAAAATATACTTTGTAAATATTATTCTTGATTAAATATTGCAGAAAAATTGTAAGCGACAAAACTCACTTTTTCGTACATGTAGTAGTGTTTAATTTAATTATTTATCGAGATTGATATTTATTGAAACCCGTACAATTATGATACGGGCTTGTTAAATAAAACGTGAGATCCATTCAAAATTTTTTATTTTCGATAAATTTGAATCGATTACAGATAGAGTCTGTAAAATTATGTGTGTCTAATATTTTTCTTATTTGTTGGGAACATTAATGTTATGGGTATAAAATATTTTGACTTAAAAATCCGAATATATTAACATTAGGAGTTGATTAAAATATAAAAATGTGAGAAAATAGCACTGACTTGGGGGTGGAGGAGGATCATGTTTAGGATTGGGCCCTGTCCCTGCATAATCGTCTAATTTGTAGTGGCTATTTAGTTCCCCTGTTAAAATTAAAATTAACATCACATATACAAATACATATACAAACATGATCCCCTAAACCAATTCGAATTGCCAAAATAAATTATTATAATTAAGACAAGATGATTTTATAATAATGTTTAGTTTGACTTGAAATGACATCAAAACATCATAAATAATGTTATTAAATTTGAAACAGATAGCTGAATTCGACCGATTAAATCAGAAATCGGAATATTGGTTTGGTTACAATCATTTTTATTATTTTAAGAAATTAGTTTTTAATTTTCTGCACATGATAATCCAGATTTATCAAGATAAAAAGCATTATATATTCATTAAAAAATAAATTAAAAATACTTAAAAAAAAGAGTTATGTTTTCACTCATTTATGCAAAGAACTGTATAAGAAAAGTACCTTTGGGGTTTGTCATTGCAGAACACATGAACGCAGGTGTGAGCAAAAGGAAGAGGAAGCACAGGCGAGCCCCAAAACCCATCATTCTCAAACTCATACACTCAAATTTTGTTGTGTTACTGAAAAGACTACTAAATTGTTGTACACTTTATAGAGCAGAAAAAATGATTTAATGCATTTATTAATTTTTGTTTTTGTCATGAATGCTCTAATCAATTTTCAGCTATTTATGAATGAAGATTCGACTTTATGATTTGGAACTGCTCTCCCCACTATTTCTTTTGTATTTGATATAGAAAACAAAAACATTGATCATATCAGAATTAACTTTTTTTTATTATTAAAATCATATCAGAATACATTAAAAAAATAATCTTTAAATATGTCAATAAAAACATTTCTATTCTTGCTCACTTATTCCAACTTAGAGTCACATCTATGATGTTTTGAAAAATTTTAAAGGTGAGTAAATTATTTTCTATTTTAAATTTATTAATTATTATTTTAAAAGTCAGTAAAATATTTTCTATTTTAAATTTCTTGATTAGATATTGATGTTAATATTAAGAAATAAATTTAAGTATAATTTATTCTCAAAGTAAAAATTATTTAATTCATATATTGTAATTTAAACTTATATCTACTCTATTTTCAATCTTTTTTTTAAATATCTAAACATTTACGAGAGATTCGATAGTGGATAATACGATAACTTCAACAAATTTATCTTAATACATTATTAAAAAGTAAACTGAAGTTAAATTTTCATAATATAAACTTTGAATTACTCTTATTTATATATTCTAAATATAAGATATGGATTACTTTCATCCATATACGGTAAATTAATTTTACTTATAGTAAATGAGATATTCAAATAATATAAAATAATTTTATTTTATAATATATCTATTTATCATTGTTGCTACAGTTTTAAAAATAATTATTACAAGCATTAATAAATTTATCACACGTGGTATTTATAATTAAACGATGGTATAGAACTATTTTATATTGTTAGCATAGTTGCTTACTGGTATTATTTTTTAGATAACTACTACTGTACTCCTTAAAGTTTCACACAATTATGCATGATACCCTTCATATTTCTTTTATTACTCTGTCATCCTTCGTTGGGCAAAATAGTATAAGAAATTTACGAAAGTTTATACGTATGGAAAACGGGATTGATTTCAATAATTTTTAGAAAGCGAGATTATGAGTTTAATTTTATGACGTCTTGATTGTAAGTTACATATTAAAAGTTATAAGTTTAAGACCTCTTATTAAAATATATTAGCAAGAACTAAAATTTAAAATAGAGTTTTAAATAAAATCACAAATCATAAAAGCAACAAAACTTAATAATATTAAGAACAAAATAAAATATTAATAAGTGTGTGTTTTATAAGACTTTTTATTGAAGTAAAATTAACAAAAAGTTCTTACAAATGATGTGAGATGAAACCAATAAAAATAAATTAACATACAATATTTTTTTAATCTTATAATCTTTTTTAAATGTTTCGTTAATTAGATGTTGTTTAGATAAAGTTATTTTATTTTTCTTATACTTATGAGATTTCTCCGAGAAATTAATTTATAATCCAGCATAATATTTTTTATCTAATCGATTGTAAATATAATATTTAGAATAACTACTATAAAATTACAACAAAATTAACACACGTATCGATAAAAATTTAATGGAGAATATGTTGCAATTACAAAATATGGTCGAACACCATATTTGGAATCACATCCTCTTCTTTGAAGTGGTCATTGTAATAATAATTGTCAAAAATATTCTTACGCCCAATTAACTAACGTTATTTAAGATAAATGTAACTATAAATAAAATAAAATAAAAAAAATATTACTTTGATATAGATGAGAGAGCTTTTTTTCTTAATTATGATAAACGAATATTTCAATAAAATATTTTGGACAGATATATTGGATATTTATACTTTTTTTTAGTTGGCTAATATAATAAATTATAATTATTAGTTATTTTTTCGTAATTTCTGTCTTTGCATTTGCCGATTATGCCAAAAGTGAAGAAGATATATTCATCTAAACATAAATATTAATAAAAAAAAGTTAATATTATTTTTAACTTTAAAATTAAAAATAAATATAAGATTTTTACAAAATATATATATAATATATAATAAAAAATAGAAAATATCTAATTTTATTTCTTTAACCTATAGTGATACTAGTCAACCATAACCTTCTAAACATTTTAGAGTTTTTCTTTTTTTTTTCTTCAGAAAGTAGTCTCATTATAGAGGTTCAGTGAAAACCTTATAAATTATAGAAACTATGGATATTCAAGAGTCAAAAGCTTATTATGATTTTGCCAAACAAGCAAGCAGATTTTTTTCAACTCTCTTTGTGAACTATTACATGAATTTAAATTAAGAAATTAAATTGAGTTGAGTTTAATTAAATTTAGAGAAAGTAAACTATAATTTAAGTTGAATTATAATTTTAATTAAAAATGGAAAGAAGATATCAAATATGTGAAGATAGTATTTGATAAATATTAAAAGTAAATTTAAATGTTTGATTGAAATTCAAGCAGGTCCTCTGTAGACTAACTATGTTAAATTATCTTATATTTGCAATGTTATGACTTATTTTTTGTTGATGAGAATGGAGTGTTTATCTGACATTTAAGTTAATATTTGGATAGAGTGAACGTTAGTATCATAAATACTCATAAGTGTTGAACTTTACTCACCCCCTAATTTTACTCCTATTTATGTCCATCTAAATGGATCTGACTATCCATTTGTCAATTAATTATGTTTTTCGCTTATCCAACCTATAACTTTTTTTTTCTATTATCATTACTTCAATATAACGTACGAATTTATATAGTCTAAAAATCAAACATGATTCATAAAAATAATCGTAAAAACATTTTCATTACAGACAATTTAGATTATAAATTTGTTTTTTTTTAAAGTTTAAAATTACTTTAATGTATTTAAATTGAAATTTTTTATAAATTACTAGTTAAAAAAAAAAAGTCATACAAAAGTTAATTATTTTTATTTGAAATAATTTATTTTCGATTATCAAAATTGTATTGAAAACAATAGTACAATATGTTTTTGTGATGTATTTACGCAAGATCTTATTAAATATAAAAAGAAAACAGTCGTTATCTTTGCGTGTTTTAATAAAATTTTGATGAAATATATAAAAATAAATTTATTTATGTTATGTATATCAGAATACCATATCGTTGTATTATTAAGAGATGTGACTTCACATTGGGAGCTTATGTATCTAAGAGACCACTAAAGTCCTTTTACTTCCACATTCCTTAAAATCTCCTAACTCCTAACCACTTATAAATGTATTTTTCAATTGTCATGATTCTTTATAGTGAAAATTGAAAAATTAATAATGAAAATGATGTTATTCTTGCGCAACATAAACTCCTTTTAAACCCTATTTTGATACGAACTGTTAAAACTCTAGGAGAAAAAAAAAGAAGAAAATGAGACAAAATATGTTTGTAAAAACCTAACGTGTCTGATGCACTTTCTTGAATTTGATAGACAATTTTCGCTGCATCGAGTGTGATGTACTCTACACTCCCAGTCTTCCTCTTAAAATGGAAAAAAGCTTATCTTTCTAATTTCAATTCTTATCTTATCATATTAAGTTTTTCATTCAAATATATGAAATACTTGAATTCTCCGTGCTATCATGATATGCTTGAATGCTTGATTCAATGTTTAACATGTATTCCAGCTGTAAAAAATAAAAATATTGCAACTTTATTTGTTAGAAGGAAAAATATTATTGCATGTTTCTTTTAAACATACTTTTTACGTGTTCAATTCATTAAAATTTATAATAATAACAATGAATTATTTTTCTTCTTAACATTATTGTCTAGTATAATGTCCCAAGTTTGTGTTTATAAATCATTGACAACAGTTATAAAAAAAAAACAATAGTAAAGAAAAAGAAAAGAAAATGATTCCAGATATATAAACAATTATACTGGAACAATCAATAACCTAGGAACAAGAAAAGTAGATAGAGTGACAGACAGAAGAATTATTAATATGTACCACCAAAACAATGTTACTAGTGGATTAGTGCATGGCATACCACTTGGTAAAATCTTCAAATGATATTGGAGATGAGTCAGACATTTTTGTTAAACTGAAGGAAGAAAACAAATAAGAAGAGGAGAAATAATGAAATGAACCTGAGAAAAAGGATCGCTACAATAATTCCTCCCGAAAACGTGGATCCAGCGGGACGAATAAATTAAAAAAAATATCTAAATATCAAAAAAGGTAGAGATGTTTTCCTCATCATATTTTGCTCTTATTTTACCCTAGTTTAGCTGCCTTAGAGTTTCATTAATATCAATAACCCTTATATTAAAAGTCGACACTAAATCTAAAGGTTAAATTGTTGCTACAAAAAGTTCAATTTTATACTGACAAACATTAAAAATAACTACAATGTTACTCTAAATTTTATGTAAAATTTCGAATACCCTAAATCGTAACATTATTATTGTCCCATTTATTTTAAATTTGAAATTATTTAGTTCGTCAATCCTCTCTTACATGTTTACTATTTCTTCAGTTTTAATATAGTCGTAATTTAAAGATATATATATATATATATA
>Ga0123340_1008004_pt1 | contig 10059 bp, 3 predicted proteins | sample SirMexnodulemix_FD_89961 | JGI IMG/M metagenome (GOLD analysis project Ga0123340, IMG submission 89961) | Root nodule microbial communities of legume samples collected from Mexico - Siratro Mexico nodule mix | ecosystem: Host-associated > Plants > Roots > Nodule | place: Mexico: Nepantla...
AACTTCAGGTAAAGGTACTGTGCAAAGTTTGACTAGTTTATTTGAACCTTTTGAGATTGAAGTTTTGTGTAGTGGTGGTGATAAGAGTGAGAAAAAAAAAAAAAAAAAACTGTTTGCAGGCCAAAAAAAAAAAAAAGACACAACCCACGGTTTTTTTTTTTTTTTTTTCTCAATATTATAACCACAACTACACAAAACTTCAATCTCAAAAGGTTCAAATAAACTAGTCAAACTTTGCACAGTAACTTTACCTGAAGTTGGGTCATAGAATCTCTCAATGAGGGAGACAACAGTGCTCTTACCAGAGCCACTGCTACCAACCAGAGCAATGGTCTTGCCAGCAGGCACATTCAAGGAGAAATCATTGAGGATCCGAACCTCTGGCCTAGATGGGTAAGAAAAGTCTACATTTTTCAGTTCCACAAGTCCAGTAACAGTCTCTAGTTCAATGCCAGATTCGCTATTTCGATCAATACTCGGCTTGTGATCAATTATACGGAAAATCTTTGCAGCAGCAACTCTGGCTTTTGTAAATGCAGCCATGCTGGGTGCAGATTGCCCCAAACCCCTGTGTATACGACAATCAAATCCTTAAACATGTTACTAAAACAAACCTTAAATGAATGGTTTTTCAATGATTATAACACGAAAATGCACACTACTAGGACTCACAATCCGCCAATCATAACAGCAAACATGGTTGCAATGGCAAGTCCTCCATTGGTGGCATGGTGCCTAACAAGATAGCCTCCATACCACAGCAGAAGGGCATAACAACAGAAAACGACAAAGTAGGTGGCCCCCAATCCCATTCCCTTTGCAAACCCAGTTTTGTAACCAAGCTTCTGTGCAACCCTCAAGGCTGATGAATAAGCCTGTAATGCTCTGGACTCCCCAACAAAGGCCAGCACCACTCTGATTTGTGCAACCGTCTGCAATGCACAAACAATGAGAGAAGTAATGTATTGCTAATTCAAATCAAATGCAATACACAAAGTTCTCAACTTTGTGATACCCATAAGTCTTACCTGTTCCACAATGTTGCCAGCTTCAGAAAGAGCTTCCTGGCTCTTGCCAGAGAGCTTGGCCAAGGTGGTGGTGTGAATGCCTCCAATCACAGCTATCATAGGAACAACAGCAAGAGTGACCAAAGCCAATTGCCACACAGCAGTGAAACCCACAACAAAGCCAGAAACAAAAGTAGCCATGTAGTGAATGAAATTCCCCAACTGCACACCAAACACCAACCATCAAAAAACAAAAAAACTAGTTCAAATCTAATAGCACAGCCAAACAAAGTACACAACTTGCTACTGCACCTTCTCACTAATGGCATCCTGGACCATGACAGCATCGGTGTTGATTGCGAAAACAACATCGGAAGTCCGTACATCAGTGTCAAAGAACTGAATGTCCTGGTTCAACGCAGCCTCCAGATACTTGATTCTCATCTTGGTGGATTGACGCTCCCCACTCCACATCCAACACGAAATCTCTGCAACAACTCCAAACCCATCAATGAAAATTCAAAGCCAAAAAACACAAACAAAGCATAGTGACAATCACTCACCTGCCCAAGAAGATGCCCATATAGCAGCCCCCACCACCAGGAAGTAAAATGCATACTGCAAAAATATCACGAAACACAACTCATTCACGTCCACTCCAAAAACAAAAAAGCATCTCCTGAGTTCTGTTTGTGATATTTGTTATGTTTAATTGTTACCTTAACCACTTCCTGTGTCATCTTGTCCACATCATTAGCATTGGAGCCAAAGGAATTGACAAGATCCGCAAAGAAGCGAAGAAAGAGAGGCAGCGAACAACCGTGCACAACTGCTCCAACCGTTCCAATTCCCATGAGAACATAGTCCAACCCATCAGCGAATCTGAAAAGCTCTCCAAACCCAACAGAGGGAACTCTCTCTGCCTTCTCCCCACTAACGGAACCACCACCGTTCATAGTAACTGCAGCACCAACATCTTTGTTGGGTTGTTCACCACTTTCCATTTCCCTTGGAACTTGGTCTTGTAGTTGTTGTTGTTGTGAAGTTGCAGCATCAGGAACAAGCTCAAGGCCTTGCATTTCGGACCATTTCCACTGCTCAATGGTTTTTATCTCCTCAGAATCTTTTGACATTTGCAGAATTGTTTATGCACACTTCCCACCCTCCCCTCTCTACTTTATTGTCTCACTCTACCACTCCTAACTCATGCTAGTACTGCTGACCAACTCTTCTGATCTCTCCGTAATCTCTCTTTCTCTATTATTTATTATTATTGGTGGAGTTTTTTGATCTGGCTAAAGCTTCTTAATTTCACTCTTTTTATTCTTCATTCTTCTCCTTCTTCGTTTGTGGGCACGTTCCTTCCTTCCTTCATGTTGAGTTGAGTTTAGAGAGTGTTTAAGTTAAGTGGGTTAATGTTGAGTTTTTCTGCTCCTGTAAAAAACACCGAAAGTGACACATGGTGAGAACCTAGACAGAGAAAAGTTTGAAGACATTCATTGAGATGATGAGAGAGAGAGAAAGTTTTGAATTTCCACCCGACAATCTTCACTGTTCTCACTAAACTTCGAGATCAATTTTTGACTCTATCATATGCAATACAGAACAGGATTATAGCATTATTCTTCTTCTTCTTCTACGTATTTTTTACAAACTTTACTTTTTTACAATAAAAATAGGCTTTACACCTTAAAGTCCTCCACTTTTTAATCTTTTTAATTAGATCTGTAAATTTAAAATCTTATAATCATGCTTCCATATCTTTTATATTTTTCTGATGTTTAAAGTTAATATCTTTTATATTTTTCTGATGTGTAAAGTTAATAAAACCGCCATAAATAATTTTTAACCACTTTAAACTGCATTATAGTTTAACTCCAATATTCAATTATTGTCATCTTGCAAATTTAATGACTTCCTGATTTATTAAAGTTAAATAATATATACACTCCAAGCTCCAAATTCCAAAAAAAATAAATGATAATCTGTTATTAGTTGATATTGTAAAAGATATACACTTTGATAGTGCATGTTTGTCAAATTTCATTTTTATCCCTTTTTTGTTATTTTATATTTCTCTCTTTTTTGCATTTTACCCTTAATTTAAAAATAATTGAGGGGTGATTTTTTTAACATGGTTCCCTTTTTAATGGAATCATTTTTTGGTCAAAAAAATAATTAGCAGGATGCCCAATTTATTCTCCAGCCTCTGCTTCAACTTGAAGTTAATAATTTACTAAAATAAAACTAAAAAGAAAATGTTATGAGAAAATTTATTTAACTACTTGTCCCAATCACAACCAAGGACTCTGCTTTGCACCTTTGTCACATCCCCTCTTTGTGCGCCACTTTTCTCTACTCCAACCCACGAAACCTAAAAAAAAAACGAAAAAAAGAAAGCACGTCACATAAAAGAACAGCCATTTTTTCCGAAAGAAAGCATTTATGCACATGATCTACCACTAAATATTTTTATGCGTTCTACCCTGATAAATAATTTAAAAAGGGGTTTTGCGGATTGAAAAACTGTGTGCAAAAAATATGGTTAACCCTGAAACGTATTTGTTCATAGGCTGCAAACCTAAACGTGGACACCCATATTTGCAGTAACATTAAAACCATGAAACATTTTAGGAATCTTATGTACTGAGGTTGAAGAAAGCCAAGTACTTGCACCACATTTGTCAGGCAATCCTCAACGTATCTGGGGATTCCTCCATTTTTTCAGAATTGTATAGTGAAAAAGACAGCAAATAATGATTTTTTAAGTGGCAACCATCTGCTACTAGAGTTTAATTAAAATATTAGGAATTTAGGACCATTATTTTTCACATTTTGAATCTTCAAATGGCAAAATTAACGTCTACTTCATCAGAGCCTGTAAAGTAAAGCAGCATCTTACAATTACATCACGCTCTGAGTTTGATTAAGATCAGCAGCAGCAGTAGCAACAGCAGGGTCAGCTCCTCTTTTTGGCTTAAAAACAATAACGTGTCTGAACTTCTGACACTGTCAAATTCCTTTGAGCTTTTGAGACCCTTTTTCTATTTTCCTTTTTTGCAATTGCAATTAGTGACATGACATTGTGGCAAGGCAATAATTAGATCAATATAATATTAATATAAGCAATAACAGATTTTCTTTTTCCTTTTTTTTTAATATTGACGTGAAACTGAAGCAAACCAAACCAGTGATGAAGAATGGCTGAACATATTGGTATTATTGTGAGAAAAAGGGAAAAAAATAGAAAGGGGCATGTTGGATTTCTGTGTTTTCTTCTTTTTCACGCTTACCGTACAGTGTTATTGGCTTAAGGTTGAGTTGTTTGTGGTGGAAGCAGAAAAAGAGTGAGGAATTGTAAAATAGGTGAAATGGGAAGAGCATAACCACTGCAGTTTCTTCTACAAAATACTAATGGAAATTCCTTTTCTCATGTGTTTGCCTCAAAACAGTTCTGTCTTTTTACTCTGCTATCCTGCAATTGTAATTAATGCATGATGTGATTAATTTTAGTTGTGCTAGTGAAAGGCTTGTGTTGTCAATTATAGGTCTCAGATATTTAATTATGATTTCTTAATTGAAAAACATTCCCAGATAATGAAATAAAACAATAACATTTATTTTACACTTTATTGTTTTTTTACTGTTTATTTTATTCAATTTCGTGTAATTATTAATAAATGGTTCAATTTTGGCTCTCATTTTAAAATTGATCTAATTTATTTTTCATGTCAAAATTATGTGAACTGGTGATGTTAATTAATAGCAACAATTTTAAATTCACTAAAAAGTTGTAACTAATAACATTGTGGTAGAGAGTAATAATGCTAAGTCAATTCAGATAGAAAATATACAATTAAATTGATTTTACAAAAATAAGATTAAATTGAGTTGATGTTTAATTAAGAGATAATGATTCATTTATCGATATTGTGACAAAATTGAATACAATAAATAATGAGGAAAAATGCAAGCCGTTATTTTATATATTATTAATATAATACATTTTCATAATTTTTTGTACTTTTTGTGACATCACCCACCAAACAAAATCATAAGATACGACTATTAATACTATTGAAAATGATACATTATTATTTGATAATAAAATATTTAAATTAAGTTCCCTAACATAGTGTATGTTAATGTACGAGAAAAATCGTAGAGGAAAACTGAAATATAAAACTTGTCAGATATAAAAAAATTAAACAAAGTTGAAAAAATAGTAAGAAAACTAGTTTCCCACTGAAAGTGTAAGATCTATATTATGATCGAATGATCAATATAATAAATTTATTAACTTTCATAATATATTTTAAAAGTTATGTTAATATATGATTTGATCAAGAAGACTTATATAATTTATAATTATAATATACAAGTAAGATATAATTTTAAATTTGTAAGTTAGTATTAATGTTGAATTAAATATAAAATTATTATTAGAGTTATAATAAATTTGTTTTTACAGAATTAATTTTTTTACAGTTTTCAACTCTTACTTTTTATTCATATTTTTGGACTTTAAGTTTTGGTAAGGGTTATGCAATTATATTTGGACAATTCAGTTATTAGTTAGAGTGAAGATAATATATAATAATAATAATAATAATAATAATAATAAAATATTTATTATATATATATATGGTAAAACAAAATCTATGAAAAGTATTATCCGATTTCTGAAAAAATATCTACATATATTTAGTATGGAACTTTGAATATGTTTATTCCGGATTTAGAAGGTATCTTAAGTAATAGTAATCTTTGAAAAAGAGAAGAAAGAGTAAGTGAGGTTGAAAGTAATGGCATAGATAGGGTGATTAATGTGGGTAGGAATACGTACACATACATGCAACACCTATATGTATATAAATGCAACTCAAACACAGGAAAGTCCAAAAACTGAGTTTCTGCTTTGCTTTTATTTTAACCTCTTCTTCCCAACACCATGCACATTCCACTGCATGCATAAACCCTCTATCTGCTACAACCACACAAACAAACTGAATAAATTAATTACACTCCATTACTTTTTGGTTGAATCAATTTAATTTTTTCCAAAATAAATAAAATTAATAAATTAACTCAAACTAACTTAATTAATTTGATTCTTGATGATGTGCCGAAATTTTACAGTATTGTTGGAATAATTTATACAATTACCAATTAAAAACACTAACTTAAACATATTTAGTTCAACTCAATTAATCTAAACATACTTAAACAGGGTAAAGTGAGAAGATATTGATGAAACTATAACTAAAAAATGTGTTGCGTTCGTTTCAAAAGTTCTAATTATGATATAAAGGCTTAAAATTATTTAAATGATCTAGGTTTAGATTGGTTCAAGTCCAGTCAAAGTTGACGTGCAGTTCAAATTTTGATACTTGAATTGTTGTCATCATTAAATTTACAACTTTAAAACTAAATTAAACTCATAGTTGAAAAAAAAACTTTAAATTTCTCTTTTAATTCAATTCAATCTGTTGGATTGACCGGACCCATGACCAACCATAACATAATTAGGTATATTTATTTTTAACCTTTATTTAATCATATTAATTATACATTGTATCTTTTACCTACTTTCATGAATGCAAGAAATACTATGCACTGAGTTGGTAACCTTAAGTCCAAAAATAAATTTTAACAACTTTAGATCATAACAAATAATCAATTCCATATTTTACTCAATCATGTGATTGAAAATTTTTAAAAAGACACTTCAGTGCAGAAAAATGAGTTTTAAATGCCATTTTTCTCCCACATTTTTATAACTTGGGATATTTTAGGTGGGTTCTCTGTTTTGATTATGAATTATGTTAATCATAAAAAAGAATGAAAGTTAGTTAGTTAAGTAGTTTTTTTTTTTAAATTAATCAAGAAATAGTTTTAAGTGATACAATGATATATTACAGTTTTAGGTTGAATGGAATATGTTTAATTTATATGTATGGCATGTTTCAAAACACTGTATTTCCAATAACTTTTCTCTTATCCATTGCTCTTGGATAAAATACTTTGGTTTAGAAATGCAAACCAAAATGGGGTGACATTTTCAAGGATCGCCCTAAGGTCCTAAATGGCATAGGCTTCATATAATATATGATTTGATTGCCCCAAATCAAAGGTTAATGGGAAATCAGAAAATACAACATATGATAAGGTCTCCCAACTTTAAATTGAGGATTATGTGTTTGGCCCCACTAATAGAGAGGATGAAGATTCCTAAGAGGTAGGATTTGTAGGACACACAAAAGAGAGGGAACACACATATTAATATACTATGGTGAAGAATTCCACTTTGAGAACAATTTGATCAATCAATTTCTTGTCTTGAGCCTTACATAAGAAATAAAATAGAGTTTGATGATAGAGGTATGGCCCTGCCATTTACACAAGAAGTCCAACATCCAATGAGAATCAAATAAAATAAAATAAAGGGAAAAGTCAAATAAATTTCCATATTGTTTGTTAAAAGATTAGGTGAAAAGAAAAAGGGGTCGGTGATCAAACTTCCATAAAAAAAGTAAACTAATTAAACAAGTTTCACAGCACAATGATATTTTATTCTCTCATAATGTGCCAAATTTGGGAGAGAGAATTACATTGAAATGAAAAGGTCAAAAAGGGGTAATGTGCCAAATTGATAGAGAGAGGTAAACCATGATGGCTGTGAGGCCTAAGGGTGATGTCCATAATGGGTTATGCATACTTGTGCCATAGCTTAGACACTTAAAGTTAACCCAAATACAACAAATACTCAAGCATCCACTCAAATACTTCTCTCAAAAGTGCTGTTTTGTGACACTAATTATGCCATTCCATTGTCTTTTTTGTGCCTAACTCTCCACAAATTTTGCATATTTAAACCATCTAAAGAGATCATGTGATCTTAATTATTAACTTCCATGCCTTCCATACACAACTTCTCTCACAAGAAGCATCCTAACTACTCAACTTGTCACAACAGTTTCTGGACCCACACTACCATTTTCTTAACCTTTCTCCACATTTTTTTTTTTATTTCTAGCACAAGTTCTATGTATTTCTAATATTCTCCTGAGATATTTTAGTTTTGGCAAATAATAACAATTTTATTAACAAGGATTCTTAAGATTTATAAATTGCAGGAATCATGATTGTAAGGGTGGTGTGTATTATTTATTTGGTGAATAGTATATGAATTAAATCCAAAGTTGGGAAACAAGAGGAGTACAGCAGAAGGCAACAACTTTAGCAGAGCTTTTTCATTTCTTGAGCAGTGCAAACCAGACTTCATTCCCCGTTGAATCTCATTACTCGTCAAATTAAGATAATGTCTGAAAAGGGTTAATATGTGTTTGCAATTATATGTTTGGTCAGCAATGCATCACCTTCATCAACATCTTCTTGCTTCAACATATTTCATTTATTTATTTTAATAAGTATTTAATCTCCATCTTTCACAAATTAAATTGTAAAAGTTAAAATATTTATTTATACTAAATAAGTTAGTATGATATAAAATAAAAGTTAAAAGAATAAAGACAACTGAAAATTTAGTTCTATTTAAATAAGTAGACAATTTTAAAATTTAAATTAGTGAGTGGTTTATAATTTGAAAGGAAATTAAAATGGAAGTTCGTATTGGATTTCTTTTAGTTTTGTTCCGTTGAGTTAAAATAAACAAAAATAGATAATTATTGTGTTACTTCTCATATTTTATATTATTTAGGAGTTAAAGTCAAGGTTAATTTTAAATATATTTTTTTTTTACTTTTTCAAATATTTTTTAAAAATAAAATTATAACGAAACTCTAAATTTTAAAGTTAGATAATATTTTTAATGTCATCACACGTTATGTCATCTCAACGATCGAAAGATAAATATTATATTCTCATTCTCTTTCTCTTGAATTACTTGTTTTAATAAATCTAATAACTTATATTAAAATTAAAGTCAATTTAAATATACATATCTCTTTAATATATTATCAAAAAATAATAAAAAATATGTATGAACAAGTTTAGTGACTATTTTTTATTGAGTTAATTACTCTAAATAGAGTGATTAATATTCTTTAAAGAATAAAAGACAAACTATAATTTATAGTCTTCTCGTATAGAAGTTAAATCCTTCTCTTGCTAGTTATAAATTTAATACTTATATTTTCCGTTAAAATCAAGAACTATTGAGTATTTGAATCCTTCTCTCTCTTCTTTCTACGTTAATTGATTTTTTTTAGTTTCTGTTATTTTTAGATAATGTATTTTATAGAAACTAAGAAAAAAAATATTCTTGCAATACTACTTACTCCACTCAATTCAATATTCGTAGTGAAATAAAAATTATTTCTAATAATTTTAAAATAAAAGTGATTTCTGTTTCATTATATCTAGTCTGTCAACTAAGAAAAATCATCAAAATAACATGTTCGAAATTACGATGATTTTTCTTAAAATCCCATGACATTATTAAAATATATTTTATTAAAAATTTGCTTTTTATATTTTAAGAGGGATAAATAATTAGAAGTAATATTATATATAAAGTTTACTGTTGAAAAATGGTAAGAGTTTTTTTCATTTCTTTGGTAACTGCTTCCTTTAATTACAGTTAAAAGGAATATTATATATATTTACCATTTAATTAGCAATTATACTTTTTCTTTGTATAACAACTCCAGTGAAGTTACTGTTAAAAGGAAAACAAAATATATACAAAAATAGGTTACCGCTTATAACAACTATGTGTTTCCTTATGAAATGGTTCCCTTAAAATTATTTTAACATTTATATTTGCAGTTAAAATGAAACTTTTACAAACTATTAAAACATATTTATCAACTAGTGGTTTGGAGATTGGTTTCTTTAAATAAGTTTCTTACTAAAATCTGGTAATTTCCTTAAAACAAAGTATCAATCATATGGATGGTAAGGTGGGTTTTTGCCATTAATTTGCCCAAACGAGCTGATCAGTTAACATTTTTTATTTATAATAATTAAGTAAAAAGTATAATTTAAATTATATATTATATTATTTAAATGGTACAAATATATATAATGG
>Ga0123340_1008005_pt1 | contig 10058 bp, 8 predicted proteins | sample SirMexnodulemix_FD_89961 | JGI IMG/M metagenome (GOLD analysis project Ga0123340, IMG submission 89961) | Root nodule microbial communities of legume samples collected from Mexico - Siratro Mexico nodule mix | ecosystem: Host-associated > Plants > Roots > Nodule | place: Mexico: Nepantla...
AAATAAGATGATAGAAGAATTATCCGTAGCTAACTGTTAAATTAAATTAAAATCAAGAATCTTATTTGAAACAAATAAAATTAAAAAAAAAAGATTGTGATATATGAACTTCCAATAAATAAAATATATTGATTATCATTTACTATTAAGCCGTTGCAACGAAAAGATCAAGAAAATATACAAAGAATGAATCCATTAAGAAGAATTATTTGATGGGACATCCTTCAAATAACACGTAGGTATTGCTATCATTTCCACATAAAAGAGAGTCCCACTAAAGTAAACCAAGGGTACGAAGATTTATTTGATACGATATGTATTTAAAATCAACAGAAAATACCAACAAACAGTATATGTGTAATATTGTTCATATATATTATTTGAATAAAACCAGTTTCTATAACAGCAACTAAGGAATAACGAAAAGTATTATAGCAATCAGTATTGGATCATTCTTCTGAATCTCTGATATCACCTGGAAATGAGAATTACAATAAGAAATTATGCTGGAAGAAATTAGAATAACAGATGAGAGAATGAAGAACTCAATAACAGAGGAGAGGAGAACTCACATTTCACACACTGTCTCTTCTCCTGCCCTTCAACAGGTATAATTCTCTAGTCACTTGGGTCGTTGGCCCATTCTAGTACTCCTCTTTACTTTTTCCATGGTCTGTGAATTTTTATTTTTGGGCCTCATTATATTATTATTTGTATCAATACCTCCTCCATTGAAATTGACCTTGTCCTCAAGGTCAAAGTGAGGATAAAGTGGTTGAATTTCATGCTCTCCTTCCCATGTAGCTTCTTCCTCAAGCAATTCTTTCCACTGAATGAGTACCTCTGACAACCAAATACCATTTCTTTTAATCTTGCATCTGTCCAATATAATTGATGGTTGAAGTATCAGTCCTTTATCATCATTGAGTAAAGTAACAGGGATAAAAGGTTTGACAAAATTAGGAAGTGCCAACACAAGTGTGTGAGTAAGTGTTGTCTTGAGTGAATCAAATGCCTGTTGAGATTTTGTAGACTAATGAAAAGCATCTTTCTTTAACAAATTAGTGAGAGGGGCATCCAACATGACAAAGTTCCAGATAAACTTGCGATAGTAACTTACTAATCCCAAAAAAGCTCGCAGTTGCTTAATTGAAGTTGGTATAACCCATTGTTTAATTGCTTGTATCTTGTTTCATCAACTTTGACTCCATCCCGTGATACAACATGTCCCGCATAATCAATTTGGGTTTGGCCAAAAGAGCATTTGGAGAGTTTGGCAAATAAGGGATGTCTTTGCATGGTGCTTAAGACCAAAGAAAGGTGTTGGATATGTGTATTCCATGTTGTATTGTAGATTAAAATGTCATCAAAGAAAACAAAGACAACTTTGCGTAAAAATTCTGAAAAAACTGAATTCATTAGGGCTTGAAAAGTGGCAGGTGCATTACACAAGCCAAATGGCATTACTAGCCTTCACACAACCCTTGGTAAGTGCCAAAAGCTGTCTTGTAGTGATCCTCCGGAGAAACAAGAATCTGATGATACCCTAAATGTAAATCCAGCTTTGAGAAATATTGTGCTCCAAACAATTCATCAAGTAATTCATCCACTGTGGGCATAGGAAAAAAATCCTTAATAGTGACTGCATTAAGGGCCCTATAATCGGTGCAAAATCGCCATGTTTCATTTTTCTTTTTGACAAGTAGCACGAGTGAGGAGAATGGACTTGAACTAGGTTGTATGATACCCTCCGATAACATTTCAGCATTAATATGTTCAATCTCAGTTTTCTGACTATAAGGATAAGGATAAGGTCGAACTTTCACAGGGGCACTACCAGACATCAATGGAATGGTATGGTCATGAGACCGTATTGATGGTAACCCATGAGGCTTCTCAAAAACATTCTTATATTGATGTATAGTCATAGCCAATTCAGGCTCCATGGATGTTGGAAATTCCAAAAAATGGTGGGTTGACACTTCAGGTGTGTGAATTTGAATGGCATATAATTCCGCTATAGAGTTTGTGCCTTGTAAACGGGTGAGTTGATGAAACTGAGCTAGGATAGGCAGATTTGAGGATTCTCCATGTAAAGTGATAAGTTCTCCATTGATGTAAAAAGTGAGGAAGCATTCTTTAAAATTCACTAAATGAGTATCAAAAGTTGCCAACCATTGACTTCCAAGAACCAATTCAGTTGTAGTGATAGGTAGAACATAGGCTGAAATATACAAAGAATGGCCCTGGATTTGGACTAAGATATTCTGGACTTCACCTTCACATTCCAATTGCTCTCCATTGCCTTCCAACACTTGTAATCGTGAGGTATGATAAATTGGTAGGTGTAGAAATTTAGCCACTCTAGGTTGGATGAAATTATCAGAACTCCCTCCATCAATAAAGGTTTGAATCTTATGGCCCTGGATAAATCCTGTGAATCTAATCGTTCCTCTGATGTTGGTACTTTTCATAACATTGTATGATAAATGAGGTGTCTGATCAAATTCCTCATACTGATTTTAGACAATCTGCTGGCTCTGTATATTTGGGTATGGCTCTGGAGGTATTTCATCCTCACATGGGAGTAAGAAATAGTGTTTATTAACACACTGATGAGTAGGGGAATACTTCTCATCACAAGTAAAACAAATTTCCTTTCCTCGATGGAATTGAATGCCAACTAGGGTTAAACGCTTTAAGTTATTGGGTTTTGAAGGTGTAGAAAGTAATAGTGGTGGATTTGTGTTTATAGGTGGGTTTGTGTTTGTTGTTAATGAAAGTTTAGAAATATTTTGTGTAAGGGATTTGGTTAGGAAGTAAGCAATTCTGTGTTTAGGAGCTAGGGATGATGGTTGAAATTTTTCCTCAAAGAGTTTAGCAAATGACATAGTCTGTAGTATTGAGTAAAGGGCTCGAGATATCACTTCATGCTTTAATTCAGATATTAATCCACTAATAAAACAATCAAGCAATACATAATCATCTAACCCATATGACTGATTAGCTAACTCGGTGAAGGAAGCATAATAGTCTGCCACTGTAGAGGATTGCTTTAGCTTGAACAGATCTGAACGAGGATTATCAAATTGAGATGGGCCAAACTGGATTTGAATGGCATTGGACAACGATGGCCAATCAGCTATCACTTTCTGCTCATCGGGAGTGTCAGTGAAGTGAAGCGTGGAAAATCCAGCTTTATAGAGCGAGGATGAGAAAAATTGAAGTGGAAGGCTGTGCTGAAGAGTCCTTCTGAGATTTCAGGAATAGCTGATGCAACTCCTACAATTGCTGATCAATCTTGTCAAATCATTGATCCATTTGCATAAACCGATCATGATGTAAACCTAGAGTCTCCAAAATGCGTTTCAGTTCTCCTTGGATCTCTTTCATTCTTGTGTTGTCAGCCACAAGTAACTCGATGAAAGCACCAATGATACGATATGTATCTAAAATCAACAGGAAATACCAACAAACAGTATGTGTGCAATATTGTTCATATATATTATTTGAATAAAACCAGTTTCTATAACAACAACTAAGGAATAACGAAAAGTATTATAGCAATCAGTATTGGATCATTCTTCTAAATCTCTGATATCACCTGGAAATGAGAATCACAATAAGAAATGATGCTGGAAGAAATTAGAATAACAGATGAGAGAATGAAGAACTCAATAACAAAGGAGAGGAGAACTCGCATTCCACACACTGTCTCTTCTCCTGCCCTTCAGCAGGTATAATTCTCTAGTCACTTGGGCCGTTGGCCCATTCTAGTGCTCCTCTTTACTTTTTCCATGGTCTGTGAACTTTTATTTTTAGGCCTCATTATATTATTATTTGTATCATTATTCTCCTCTATAAGCTTGATTCGTTATTATTATACTCCTTGGGTTGATTGATTGTTACAAAAGACACCATAACCTTCCTTTCTAAAACTTTCTTATTAATATCTTAAGCTAGAGATACGATCTACAACCTATTAATATATAAAGGAAGTCAGAAAGTACAATATATACAAGGAAAGAAGAGGGAAAAGAATCACATGGTTGATAAAATAGAATAGAAAAGAAGGAAAAAGATTGGTGCAACATGGAGGCGAAAGGTTTATCTACGATGGAGGAGCTCACCATATTTCTACAACAAGAATTGACTTGAGCAACACAAAATGGTTTTAAAGTTGAAACTTCTCCTATCTTGATACCAAATATTCAGTTATCACCACGTTTTCAACCTATTCCCTTGCCCGAGAAGAAAAATAGCTGCAACAGATGGACAAAAGAAGAACACAGGTTATTTGTGTTTCATGGTTTTAAAGAATTAATCAAAGATTCAAATATTTTATTCCTTAACATGTTTCTTTCAATCAGATTCAAATATTTTATTCCCTAACATGTGTTCTTTCAATCAGGTTGTTTCTTTCTAAACTTGAGAAATATGGAAAAGGAGATTGGAAAAGCATTGCAAGGGTGGTTAAAACCAGGACCCCAACTCAAATTGCTAGTCATGCCTAAAAATATTATATGCATTTGGCCTCAGACAAAAAAGATAAAAGAAGAAGTATACACGACTTAACTCTGTGAGATACATAACTCCTCTTAGCTTCTCAACAAGTTTGATTATAGTATAATATTCATCACTTGATTAGTCAAAGTTGTTATACAAAAAAGATTTTCACAAGAACTTCTCACTTCAATCTTGTCATTTCTTGATACTTTTTGTATTTCAAATATTCAAAAATAGCTAACTCTCTTTTTCATTAAGGTTTAAGGTTTGATATAATTAATTTTTTTATATTTTATTTTTATTTTTTAATATAAATATGTTACATGATTCTTATATTCTTTTTTATGTTTTATATTTAATATTTTAGTTATTTATGTCATGAGTTGTTTCTAAACATTCAAAAATACATCTTGAATGTGGTTCTCAAAATTGAACTATTTAAAAATAAATTGAAAAATTTAAGAGCTTACAATAAATACTTTAAATTAATTTTGTATATTTGTAAGAGAAAATTCAACATGACATTCTATCAGGCATTCTATAATAACTAATAATGAAACCAATTTTGAACTAAAAATATTATTGGTTCGTAGAGTGTTTATTACCCAGTTCTCTAGCTCCAATGGATCAAAAGCACAAAACAAGTTCATTTTAACATGTGAGTCTAAATTTGTGTACTATTATCAATGATAAATATTTATTTAAAATTAATCTCTTTAAAAAATTTTATCTAAACAATATATTTTATCTTAAAAAGTTTTAAAATTTTCATTAAAGTAAATTATCCTAAAAGAATTTCAACTGGTCTTCATACACTTGCTTAGGAGTAAGTGGTACAAGGGTGATGGTTCTGTTATTTCTCACAAATGAGTATCTATTGGTGTAATCATCCTTTGTTGCCCTCCGATCAAACTCTCATGGTCTCCCCAATAGTAAATGTCCAACATGCATAGGAACAACATCACAAAGCACTTCATCACTATATTTGCCAATTGAAAATGAAACTAGAACTTGCTTCTTTACCCGAATCTCCCCACATTCATTTAGCCATTGTAATTTATAAGGTTTGGGATGTTTAAGGGTTGTCAAGTTCAGCTTCTCAACCAAGGTGGTACTCGCAACATTTGTGCAGCTCCTTCCATCTATGATCATACTACACACCTTATTGTTGATGAGGCAGCAAGTATGAAAAATATTCTTCCTTTGTTGTTCCATGTCATCTTCTTTAACTTGGAAATTTAGAACACGTCTAGTTACAAGTGCTTCTCCCTCAATTGCATATTCAACTTCGTCATCACTTTCTTCAGTTTCAACCATGGATTTATCACCCTCACTTTCACTTTCCACAATATTGTCACGCAGAACCATGACTCTCTTGTTTGGGCATTGTGATGTTATGTGACCTGAACCAAGACATTTAAAACATTTATATCTCTATTTCTAGAGGATTGAGTTTCAGCTTTACCTTTCTCCTTTAAATCCTCTGTTGTTTTGTTCTTGGTTGTTTGCTTTGGAATATCCTTTTCCTCCTTCTTCCAGCTTGGTTTGTAGGATGAACAAAAATCAGTGTTGTACTTAGAGATTTCTTTTTGCTTAAGTTGCCTTTCCACCTTAATGGTCATATGCACCATATCTTCTAATTCTACATAGTGTTGCAACTCCATTACATGTGCAATTTCTTTGTTCAGCCCTTTGAGAAATTGTGTCATGGTTGCTTCTCTATCTTCATTCACATCAACTCTCACCATTGTCATCTCCATCTCCTTATAATAGTCCTCCACACATTTAGAGCCTTGCATAACTCTTTGTAATTTTTGGTAGAGGTCTCTATAGTAATGGTTGGGAACAAACCTCATCCTCATTAGAACCTTATTTTCTCTCCATGTTTCTACTGGTCTCTCTCCATCTCTCCTCCTACTCAACACCAATTTATCCCACCACACTATGGCATAATCAGTGAACTCTATCACAACCAACTTCACCTTTTTTGCATTTGAATAATTATGGCAGTTAAAGATGAACTTCATTTTCTTCTCCCACTCCAAAGATATTTCAGGATCATTTCTCCCTTGAAAAGAAGGTATTTTCATTTTGATGTTATTAAGGCTTCCATATCTGCGATCAAATCTCCTATAGTTTCTCTCATGCCTATCTCCTCTACGCCTATTTCTACCCATCATAAAATTGTATTCCTCCTCCATCTCCCCTCTATTTTCTCTACCAGAGTCTTCATCTTCACTCCCTCCATGATTTCTCCTATTTCGCCTTAAACTATTCCCATCATCAGATCATCGTTTTGTAGATTGGCTAATTTCTCATTTTGCCTATCCATTCTGTCCCTCACATCTCCCAACACCATATTTAATCTCTCAAATTGTTGTTGCATTGCTTTATAAGAGTAAAATCAAGGTTTGATGAGTCTCCTGAATTTTCCTCTCTGTTTGCCATTTGTAAAACCTAAAATGAAAACGTTAGTGATAAAAAAAATATTCCTCATTGTTCCTCACGTGTTTACACTCAAGGATGACGCTCTACACTCGTGTTTACTCTTTATATTTGGCTTTTTCTATTCCAATAAAATTTTAGAACACTCTTGAATATTTTTTTTTCAACCCTCTCTATAAGCTCTTAAAAGGTCTTACAACTCAATCTAGGCAAACACCAAGCAGAATGATACAATACTTTTCAGAACAAGGGTCTTAACTTTAAAATACAGAAATATTCTCCACAGATACAGAATATGACTCTTTTTTTTTTCTAGAACAGAAACACAAAATGCTATAATACTTCTTCTCTTTTTTTCGCTTTTTTTGTTGTATGCTGTTTTTTTTCTTTTTTTTTTTTCAGAAACGAAATGAACAAATGGATACAAAGATTTCAGAACAAGACAACTAGTAAAACAGTAGAAGATATAACCTAACTACTAAGAACGAAGCTCTGATTACCAAATGATGTGAGCCCGGTTGGGAATAATCCCCAGAACCCACAACAAAAAGTTATATATTAAGTTTCAAGAAATTTTAATATTCACTAATAGATAAAAGATTAATTATACATTTTTATCATTCAAAATCATTTTACCATTTTTTTCCTAGACAATTTAATATGATTTTTTAATTCTAACATACTTTCTATTTGTTAAATTTGTTTGAATTTTATATTATTAATTATTTTTAACTATGTTGGAAATTAAAAACATAGGTAGAAGATTGGAAAATTGAAAAGATCAGTAGTAATATGTTATACCATAACATTTTAATTTTTAATTAAATATTTAAAAGAAAAAACACCTATTAATTACTTTATTTTTCTTCTCTCTTTTCTAAATAAAATGAAGAAAATAAATGAAATTTCAATTATCACATTATCACAAAATGAAGATAGTTATGTCATAATATTTTAATAAGAATTTTATTTAGTCTTCTTTTAAGTATTTCTTATTTTTTTAGTTAAATTTGTCGCATTATAGTAAAATTCTAATAATTCTTCATAAAATAAGGAAAACTTCATTCTTCATAAAATAAGGAAAACTTCATAATATTGAATCGTCAAATCATCAACAAGGAGTGCTTACTTCATTCCTCTAATGCTCTATTTCAATTTGTATAAATTGATGTTTCTTAGAGCAATTGTAAATATTAGACCATCAACAAAATAAATACAAAAGTCATTATAGATAAATTCTTGCTTGGTAAACTCTTCATCTTATAAGTCAAATACAATCAAATCTCAATATCATATGGTAACTTAATAAAATTATCTACTAAGTACAAATTGGATTCTCCTTTGCTTTGACTTAGGTTAGCTCTCATTGTAGGTTTACAATCTTTCGTCTGATTTCCTTAATAAGATTTGACTCTTAAATCTTCAAATCTTATAATGATATAATTTTGGTAATATTAAATAATTTATATTTTTAAATAATTTTATAATATTATTCTACAAAATTTTAGATGTTATAATAAGCGTCTAATGCCAAAACAAAAACACCACTGAATTAAAGTTGTGTCATCTTGAATTGACTTCAATGTAATGTAGATTTATCTTGAAGTCATGCTAGTTTAGCATGGCTTCATTTAAAATAAATAAATATTTGACATTTGATTAACATAAATCAAAGTCATTACATTCTTAGATAGCTTCACAATTTATTAAAATCATGCTTAGTTGGCATGACTTCACTTGAATAAAGCTAAAGTCGTATCAAGATGACACGGCAACTTATTCAAAATAAAGTCATGTCCGCTTGACATGAGTTACTCATTTGCATAACGAAAAGATTTGTCAATAATTCTGTAAACTTATAGAATTAAAAACAAACTTGAAAATAGTTTAATAATAAAAAATATTTTATCTATTTTGAATAATATTTTACAAATTCCACCCGTGTAGAAATATTGTCTACCCTATATATGAGACACTAAGATAAATGTTATTCTAACTCAGCACTCATGCACTAGTCATCATTAATAATAACAATAAGTCAGTACTTGAACATATATAAGGAAACAAAAATTTTATAGAGTCATGATTTCTGGTCATAAGCACATAATAGCAATAATCATATTCATAGTATACTTGTGAAAAATATGAAGAATTCTAAAACGGCAATTTAAAAACCACATAAATGTATGTGTTAATTATTTTAAGTGATGAAATTAGACAATTCTATCTAGAAGAAGTAATTATGTAATTACATATTTTTATTAAATATTTTATTTATTTATTAAAAAATAAAATTTTAACTAAAATATGATAAAATAGTTAAACAAAAATATTTTTTTATTAAAAGATGATATTGTAAATAAATTCTTCGAAACATTACTTACTCCTCTAAAATTAAATGCACAAACACTTGCTAAAATATCACAATGGAGTATAGGATTTTTAATCACATTTATATCATTATCTATCAAAGTATATGAAAGTTTGAATTATGTAGGAGGCTGCCACATTGCATTAGCATTAGAAAAGTAATTATATGATGATGTATTTTTATTAGATATAATAATTATTTGTTTAAAAAATTATACTAAAAATAGTTAAAAAAATACTTTTTATTAAAGGATAAAATTGTTAAATAAGTTTTTCAAGATAATTGTTAAATATGTAAACACTTAATACTAAAATTCTCACAATGGAATATGGATTTCAACCGCATTTATTATATGATTATCTATGAAAGTTTGTAGTATAAAAGGGTGGAAAATTTTATATAACTATTTAAAATTAAATTTTATGAAGTATAAGTACAGAAATCAGAATACTAAATAATTATTTTATAGTTTATATTAAAAATGGTCTAACTTAATATATATTATGTATAATTCTACACTAAATATTTTTCTTCATAATAATTATTTTTAACATGTGTGTTCTCATTTATGTTATATTGAATTTAGTATTTATGTTATTATATATTGAAGGGTACAAAATGTTAGATGGTTACTATCTATTTGTATTGTTATTTTGTAAGTTACATCTGATTTTTTAAATATTAATGTTACAAAGATATAAGAAAGGTTAGAAGAATTATATTATATATATATATA
>Ga0123340_1008007_pt1 | contig 10057 bp, 9 predicted proteins | sample SirMexnodulemix_FD_89961 | JGI IMG/M metagenome (GOLD analysis project Ga0123340, IMG submission 89961) | Root nodule microbial communities of legume samples collected from Mexico - Siratro Mexico nodule mix | ecosystem: Host-associated > Plants > Roots > Nodule | place: Mexico: Nepantla...
ATATTAATATAGATAAAAGTGATAAATAAATTGTGTACATTAAAAACCATGGAAAAACGATTTATTTATTTATTAATAGTTATCGATTTATATATATTCGAAATGGAACTCGAAATAGAAAATGAAACGCGAGCATATGGATAAACCCCATAAACCCCCAAATCCCGAAGTGAACCGCAGAAGCTAGCAATGGAACTCTCCGTTACGCGCAACCCCAATCCTCTTCACATTTTCTCATCACCACCGCTCTCTCTAAACCCTAACGTTTTCACGCTAGCTCCACCGCGTGCCCGCAGAAAGCTTCGCTTCCGAGTTTCGGCCACCGCGGAGCCCGATGGGGCGTCGTGGTCGCAGTCGCTGCGGCGTGGGTCGCGGCGGTTCTGGATCAAGTTTGGGGAAATGGTGAAGAAAGAGACGGATCTCGACTTCGAAAACAGCAGCGTGAAGAAGGTTGGCGAGGTTATGAGCGGCGATGAATTGCGAAGGTTTGGTACTCAGTGGGTGTCTCAATTTGTCGATTGGAACCGGTGGGAACGCTGGAAGGTAATGCTTTCAATTTCTGCGTAGGGATTTTGTGGTTAATTTGCTGCTTATGTTTCCTTTTTGTATTGGTTTTATTGGAGACGCATTTGAAGATAGGAATCAAAGTGAGTGAAAATGGAAAACTTTTGGTTAAAACCAAAGAGAGTGTTGACTGTTGACTGAGAGCAAAAATTGATTTCCACATTTGATGATAGTAGCAAAACTACTGTGTGTACTGACGCAGTAGTGGACTTGGTTACTGGCAATGACACAGGAAATTGATTTCCAATTGGATTGCAATATAAACGAATTCTATGCAGTGAATGGATTTTCTGTTTTCATCATGACATTGCTGTTGGTTATTGGTATTGGTTCTGGTTATTTCTGTTTTCATTAGTAGTTTGTTATTTTGTTTCCACGTAATGTGGCACACAATGGTTTCTTTTTTCTGTTTTGGGAGGTTGCCTACACAGAATATGTCTCAGTATGACATGAATAAAGCAGGAAGGAATTCAGAGTTGTTTGTTTTGGGAGGTTGCCTTCATCCTCCAGTTCAAGGTTTTTCTGTGACGCTGTCACATGATGTTTATGATTTTAATTATTGGTTTTCATTAATAATCGTAGAAAATATTTTTTTATTTGCTGTGTTTTGGGACTCAGTGGGAGTCTCAATTTGTCTGTTGAAATCATATTGATTTCCACCTTGAATAATGTTTTCCATTTTAATTTTTTTCTGATCACTAATAATTATAAGAAATATTGCTTTTGGCTGTTTTTTCTCAGTGCTTGAAAACAGGCTTGTGAAAATAATATAACATTTTTGTAATTATAATTTAGAGTTTTAAGTTGTTGTACCTCTAAATTTGGCCCATAATGAAATTGATATTTCCAAAAATTTACTAGATATGTCATTTTGGTCCTAACAATTATACCGAAAACTCATTTAACCTTATCGATTATAAGCAAAAATGGAAACTGTTTCCTCAAACTAAACAGATTGAGGGGGAGCAATTTTTAGTTTCCACATTCAACTGCAACTTAAGAGGGACTAGTCAAAGTTTTGTGGCAGTGCCTGTATTACGAAGTCATTTCGTTTCCTTTACATACTGCATAGAATAGGACAGGATTGGGCAGGTTTTTCACATAGATGTTGCTTTTGTTCGCTTCTGCTGGTACTTAATATTGCTTTGTTCTGCAATGTTGCATTTGTTCAATATATAGTGTTGGATCAACTACTATTTCAGCATTAATGTATTTCTTTTTCTCCTAGAACCATTTTTATCTAGCTAAACATTTCGATTGAAAGAAATATACCGTCAACACTTTTGGACTAGCATGGTAAAACTGACTGATCTATCCATAGAAGGGGCTTTACTTATATTTGTTATTATTCTGTGTTGTTTTCTTATAAATAAACTAAAGCAACTTTACTTTTTCTTGTTGCAGAATATCAAGGACTGGGAACCTATGCGAATTGGCACATTTGTTCTTTACATGTTTGTTGTCACATTTGCTTGTAGAGGAGTATATGTAGCTGTTCAAACACCTTTCCTAAATCGCCAGAAAAAAGAATTAACAGAAGCTTACATGGAAGTGTTGATTCCTGAACCATCCCCTACTAACATCAGAAGGTAATTCTATTCTCCTTTATTATTACATGCTTTCGACACACGTTTCTGTTAGATATACTTTTGGCTTATCTAATTCTTATTGTCATAATTCTCTTAGAAGTATAATTGTTGATTTCTCAAATTTTATTTCTTTTGAACATATAATGTTTCGTACCAGTTTCTTACTAATATAAGATTTTTAATCAATCAAAGGAAATAAGTTCTTATCCGGCTAGAATGTTGACTTTACATTCACTAAAGACTAGATAATGATGGCAATTGAAGCCTATTATACACTGGCGGCTTGCTATGCAATTTTGTATCATCAATCAAATCACATTATTTTCTTACTTTTCTATTTTTACTTTTCTTTCACCAATGCCATGAAAGAAATCCAAAACTCATATGAGCTTAATTTGTTAAATTTAAAATTATTTCATGAGAGTTACGGTTAAGTTTTTTTTATTATTATCTTGTAGTTTAAATTATGATATTAAACTATATATATCATCTACAAGATATATTTGAAGTTATTTTTCATTGTATTTGAATCTTATGATTCATGATTTGATCTTGATTTAATAACCTTATTGTGGAGTGATCTACTCACAGAAAGTAATCTGCAACACGGCTATAGTCATTGCATGGTGTAATGTTGCATATTTTGTTTAAAATTGAAATTTCACAGTGCGAAATTGGATGACTCCAAAACCGCATCATCTGTTACCAACATTGTGACCTGCAATGCTTGCAATCACAGAAACTGTAGCACATGTATTGTGACTGCTTTTTTAAGTAGAAGAGGCCTCTTTTTATAAGATGACACTCGGCCTATGAAGAAGAAGAGACAAGTTCTTAGAGAGATGAATCACTAATCTACAGATAACAATCTAACACAAAACTCTTTAGTTAATTTTTAAACTAGATTAACACATGGTATTTCCTTGAACTTTGGAAAAACACTTGAGTAGTTCCTTAAATTTAGGAAATGGTTCCTTGATTTAAGAAAAAGCTCATGATTACTTTCCTAAATTGAACATGAGGTGCATTCCATGTGTTTAAGACACATGTGAAGAAGTTAAAACCAATCATTACACTTATGAAGTAACATGTGTTGGTTGGAACGCTTCATGTAACCCTTCTTCATCCCGAAACCATCCACTTGTCTTCTTCTATTACTCTTGGACTGAATATTCTATGATCTAAGAGTTTTACAAATTTGAGATATTTCTAATTTCTTCTTCCAAAGCTTTAACGAGAAAACTGACAATCAGGATAACATCACTCGAATGATGAACTTAAATATTTGCACCAAGCAATAAGTTATGAACAGTTGCAACCAAGTGTTTGTTTTGTCTTTCTGTTATATCTTTTTGTTGAGGTGTGTGAGGGTAAGTAGATTGATGTAAAATGCCATGTGAGCTTAAGAGAGTAGAAGAATTAGAGCAAAAGTATTCAGTTGCATTATTGTTTTGTAGAATTGTAATTACTTTGCCAAATTGATTTTGATTTCATTAAGGAAAATCATAAGGATAAATAGAAATTCATACAATATTTTGTTGGATACATCCAAGTACATCTAGAAAACTCATCAACGAAAGTAAGAAAATATCTAAAACTAAAAAAAGAGATATGATTTGACCCCTAAATTTTAGAATGGATAATAGAAAAATTTGAGTTCAATGTAGATTCAAAATGTCTAGAAAGAAAAGACTTAAATTTGTGTTCCTAATTGACATGATTCACTAAGTTTAGGAATTATCTTTAATTTTGACAAGTGAGGATGACTAAGCATTCATGTATATTAGGAGATGAGAATGCAACGCAAGGCATGGATGAGCTAGTACAAGGTATATAAAGCTTTAGATTCATGTCCTTTGCTAATTAGGTGACCAATACAATGTTCCTATACAACAAAAGTGTTGGTATCAAAAGTTACTAAACAATTTAATGATTTGATTTATTGGCTTAATGAAATGAGACTGAAGCAATTTATGGGAGCAAAGAAAACTAGTTATAAGTTTAAAGTAGAAGTGGAAATTTGACCAATTCCTTGAGAGGCTACATTAGATCCGTCGGCTAGGGTTATGAAATGAGGTGTTTTAGGAAAGGAGAGAGAAGAGAACAAAGATATATTTCCAGAAAAATTTTCTGAAGCACTTGAGTCAATTATCCATGAACTTTGACTTTCCAGAGGTTGTGGAATCCAAGTTGTTGACGAATTGTAGATGATTGTACTAGGCTGTTGGTTTTTAACCTCAAATATTCTTGATATTCTTCATTAGGGAACTTTGGCTTAACAATTTCATATTTGGAAATATTAGTTATCTTGTTAGGAAAGCCATGCAAGGAGTACCAATTCTTGTGGGTATGACTCATTCTTTTACAATGGAGGACGTTCTCTACCTTCACACCCTCCTTAGTGCTATGACCTCCTCTTCCATGATTATATACCATGGCAAAAGACTCAATAGATTCTTCAATGTTTCTACTCGTAAGAGTTGGAACATGAAGGAGTTGTGTTGTCAAGCTTTTCTTAGAACGAACTTCTTAACCAGTTAAAATTTGATCTTTAACATGATCAAAGTCTGGATTCATCGTATGAAGGATCATATCCTTATAGAACTTATATAACTTATTCTTGATCTCATCTAATGTATCAAGGTCAGAGACGTCTTCAATTCTTGAATGACTACTTGAGTTGCAACAATAAAAGATATCATGTTGTTATTAGTTTTTTTGAGAGAGACCAATTGCTTGGTAGAATCATAGAGGCTTTGGATATTGTTTGCACATATATCTTTGGCAATTTTCTAGGAAGAGTTACAACTCTTGAATGAACTGAGAGTGCTCAAAATATTGGGTTCTGCTGTTTGCCACGGTAAAGCACAAAATTGAAAATCGATTATCTTCCACCATTGAGCTTGATTTGATGGTACTTTACTTTTGTCTTCTTCTAGGTGATTGTGAAACCTTAGCAAGAAACCAAAGATCAATTCTAGTAGACCAAGATAGGTGGTTTTTTCCATGTAGTTTCTCAGAAGTTATAGTAGGAGTCTCAGAAAAAGGGGTGGAAGACCTTGAAGTCTTGTTGAAATAGGGTAGAGGCTAGGATAGAGGCAAACAATCATGTGAAGGGAAAAATAGGTTTGTAGGATGGAGAAATTGTGAGGAACCCTTGACCTTCACACTAAATCGTACCATAGCGAAGAACTAAGGATGAAAACATGCTTAGAAGGCGCCAATGAGTCATATGGATGTGATTTAGATGGATTTCAACAACAGGAACATGACACGTTGGGCAAACGTGCCTAGGTTGGCTAAGAAGAAGACGGAGTGTGGTTGTGTGGTAGCATATCTGACGAAGTTTGGTCACACGACCATGGGGGTTGGGCTGCACTCGTCAGGGTGGACCAAACCCTAACTTATGTAGACGAATGGTGGTGGTGGATGGCGACAAATAGTGACTAGATGACGTTTTCTTTGTGAAAGTGACAAACACAGGCATAGCAAGATCTATCGCTTTATTACCAACTTGAGATAAATAAAACAAAAGTAAATGTATTAGAGAGCTTAATTGCCCCTTCTTAGGTTCTTACATTTATAATGACATTGATATTTATAAATGAGAGGGAAGAAAGAAAATGTCATATCTAGATTCCTAGGTACAACGTAACAACTTTGCAATAAAGCCTATTTAAGATCTATTCTATCAACAAGGACAAAGTAGTCGTCCTCAGTGCTCTTATTGGAAGAGAATGTACATGGCTTCCCTGTCAAGATTGTCAAGATACTAGGTTTTTCTGATGAAGAATATCCAAAATATCTAAGGTTAATATCGAGCAACCAATCACAATCTTCCAGCCATTCTGATCTGTCAACAACTCGCATATTTTCAAACTGTGGGAATTGGTTGAGGTGCTTCTGATAATGTTTTTTGTAATACTTATGTGTTTGGATCTTCTTCAGGCTTTTCTACTCTTTTAAGCTCGCATGACATTTTATACTAATCCTATTGCCCTCGTACACATTAGCAAAAGGGTATAACAGAAAGAAAAAGTGGACATTTGGTTGAAACTGCTTGCACCTTATTGTTTGGTGCTAATGTACCAGTTCATCATTATGGTAATGTTATTCTTATTGCTTGTTTCCTTATAAATAGAATGCCCTGTTCCCTTCTTCAAAATCAAATTGCACACACTATCCTATTTACATATGAACCTTTATCTCTCCTCTCTCGCTGTCTTTGGTTTGTGCGTTTTATTCATGATGTGTCCCTTAGGTTCGAGAAACCCTCTACAAGATTTATCAAATGCTTATTTATGGGATATTCCTGTCTCCAATAAATGGTATCAATGTTGTTCTCCATAATTCAAAGGTATTACATGTTACTAGTGTCACCTTTTTTGAGGAGACCTTACTGCCCTTCACCTTTTTTGATTAGGGTGATACCTTTCCCCATTGCTAAAATTACTACTTTTTGACTTTTCTTTGCCATTGTTGGCATTTGTTATTAGACCTTTCAATTACTGGATATCAAGAATGCGTTTTTAAATGGTAATCTTGACGGGAAATCTACATGGAGCAACTTCTTGGGTTTGTTGCTCAGGGGGCGTGTGGGTTAGTTTGTAAATTGCACCGATCTACTTATGGTCTTAAATGTGTCCTCATGCTTGGTCTGACAAATTTTGCCACATTGTACAATCTTGTGGGTTGAAACACAGTGAACTAGATCTTTCAATCTTTCTTGTCATCTACTCTAGAGAAACTTGTGTATTTTGATGGTATTGTCATTTTAGGTAATGATGCCACTAGATTTTCTCAACTGAAAAAGCATTTGTGCAATGATTTTTGGACTAACAATCGTGGATGTCTTAAGTAGTATATTGAAGTAGCTCAATCAAAAGAAGTTTTTTTTTTTATTTGTTAGAGATAGTATGCCTTAGACATTCTAAGCGAAACATTTGTGATTGATTGTAAACCTATGGATAGGCCAATGGATCCAAATTAGAAGTTAATGGTAGAGTAGAGTGAGCCATTCTCAGACCCAAAAAGATATAGAAGACTTGTTGGGAAACTTGTTTGGTCAGTTTTTGTAGTTGGAGTGATTAGTCAGTTTTTGCAAGCTCCTCGTCTTGAGCATTAGAGTGCTTCATTCACATACTCAGATACTTCTATTTTCATATTTTCCATCCTTAATTGGTTCCATCTCCCTTTAAATAGCTAATACATGAATTTTCTTGCTTACAGATCATAAAATATCTTAAGAGTTTCATAGATGATCTCTTAGAGGTTGTTCTTGCATATTTTATGATTTATTTCCTTCTGTATATTTTATAATTGATAGAATATGATTTATAAGCATATCTTATAATGTATACAAGAATAAAATCACCTATAATTTTTATATTAATTTTGATTATCTTATATAAATTGGACTCTGGTGTGTATACCATAGACAGTTTCAACATCTCTTGAATCTATTTTTCTCTTCTGAACTGTCCTATTTGAAGCCTGAACAAAGAAATCATTTAATGCAACATAAATGTTTAGCGTGTTGAATCCATTTAGACAAGTCTTTTGCTAATTTATTTGATTGCAGATTTAAGAAAGGTTTGTGGCAGAGGACAATGCCAAAAGGCCTAAAAATGAAAAAGCTGATCGAAAGACCTGATGGAACACTTGTTCAGGATACTTCTTATGTTGGAGAGGATGCATGGGAGGAGGATGGAGAGGAGCGTGTAAAACAAATTATAGACAGTGATGAAAGGTTAAGCGAAGAAGAGAAGAAAGAATTAACAAAAGGCTTGGTGATTTCAGGTTATATTTGTATTTCAGTTACCCTTTTGCTTTTTGTTTCAATTTGTTCTTTCTCTTTTTGTCATTAGTTTTATTTTATTTTTTAAGTGAATTGAGAAGTTACGATGACTTGAGAATTAATTTTTTTTCTTACTTTGATGTTTCATTTGATTATTGCATATAATTTATTTCACTGTCTTCTGCATTGAAATAAAATGGTAACAACAGAATGCTTATAACTTATTTCACTGTTGTTGTTGTTGTTGTATGCAGGTGAAGTTCAATCTGAGGGCACATGGCGTGAAAGACTTCATAAATGGAGAGAAATCCTTAGAAAAGAAGGTTTTGCCGAGCAATTAGATTCCTTAAATGCCAAATATGTTGTTGAATTTGACATGAAAGAGGTTGAAAATAGTCTTCGGAAGGATGTAGCAGAAAAGGTGACACCCACTCAGGATACTAGGGCTCTATGGATAGCTAAGAGGTGGTGGCGCTATCGGCCTAAACTTCCTTACACTTATTTCCTCAACAAACTTGATAGTTCTGAGGCAAGTTCCATTTCTACATAATTCTGCTGTGATTTATTTTCTCTTCCCCGTTGGATATTCATGTATCATATTTCCATTAGTATGTATGTTATTATGTAAGAGTTTGTCATGTTAGTTTCGAGGGAGCATGTGTGTATATGAAGTTTAATTTATTCAAATCTAATGATGAGTGTAGGCCGTTAGCATTCTCAAGGTAATAAAGGACAAATATGTCTTATTAACCACTATTAACTATAGAATAGTTGCAGTTGATGAATTATCTTAATATGTCGGAGATATCACATTGACTACGAAAAGTGTATGATGAGTGCTAACAACATTCTCCTTGCAACACTCCTTCCAAGTTCAATTGTTACTTTTACATGAGATCAAGTGGCCTCTAATGACTGCAAAATAGCAAGTTGTGGATCTTCTATTATTAGCATCTATATATCAATTGATGTTTGCTTAATCTTCTGTATATGCCTATGGTAGGATAGGGCTCTTCCTCATTTGGTAGAGGCTTAACATTTTGTCCTATAAAAGTATCAACAAGTTTGCAATCAAGCATCCTTGTTTCTTTTAAAATATCCATAACATATTTCCTTTGAAAAGTATCCATAACCATTTTTGATTAGACTACTTTAACTCTATAAAAGAGGATTACGTGAATTGTGTGATTGTGACATACATTCTTTTAGTAAGTGGATTTAGGCCTAGCTTAATTCTACAAATTGGCTTCTAAGGTGATCTTTGCCCTGCATATATAATCTATTTTATTCATATCTCTAGATAATGCGAGATTTCCAACACATTCAATCTTCACTTATAATCAAAGGAAAATGAGGAATACATGAAGGAAATATGAAAAATATCCTAATTACATGTTTCCTATTTATAGATATCTAAAGTGATCTTTTATACTCCTTCTCAAGTTGGAACATATAAGTCATATGAGCCAAGCTTGTTGCAACTGTAATCCAGTCGAGAACCTTTGAAAGATTTTTGTGAAAATCAATGGAACTACTAGAGCTAGTGGTGATTGTGATTTCTCTTGAGAGCACATCTTTTCTAACATAATGACAATCTATCTCTAGTTCTCTTTTGAAAGACCGAATCAATAACAATGTTATAAAAAATCGGGTATAACAGCACCATGGCGCAAATCGGTGGCGGGTCTATGGCTTGTCGTCACCACATGGTGGTGATGATGCGGGTTTCTCATGGTGGTTGCTTTTCTGCATCACGGGATGCTACCGTTGAGTAGAAATGGAGAAAAAGGCATAGAGAAACCCTAATGTGTGTAGTGGCGGCGGCGACATGATGAGTGGAACATGAAGCTGTGCGATTGTGAAAGGAAGGAGGCGCGACAATGTAAAGAAGGAGGCGTGGTGAGCTTTGTTAAAAATCCTAATGTGCTGTGGCCCCTCTTTGGGTTTTAAGTCAAATTAGGGTTCAGCACATTACGTCATTTAACCCTCGTCTCTCATTGCCTATTGCCGTTGCTCATTGCCCCTCGCTGCCACTTTTCGCCGCTGATGTTCACTGTCACTGATAACTACAATTATATCTTTATATATTTTTTTTAAACTATACATA
>Ga0123340_1008014_pt1 | contig 10049 bp, 8 predicted proteins | sample SirMexnodulemix_FD_89961 | JGI IMG/M metagenome (GOLD analysis project Ga0123340, IMG submission 89961) | Root nodule microbial communities of legume samples collected from Mexico - Siratro Mexico nodule mix | ecosystem: Host-associated > Plants > Roots > Nodule | place: Mexico: Nepantla...
ATACAAATGTAAAAATAAAAATGATTTATGATTATTTTTTTCACATAAATTATAAATTCTTTACAATCTAAATTACAAAAATTTTTAAAAAGTAATTACATTATCGCAAAATCTTCTAAAATTTACATAATTTTTTTATTAAAAAGTCTTAAATAAAACTATAATTGAATAGTTCATCAGTTAAATTTTTTTTTTATTTAAAAAACAATCCATTTATATTCAATTAAATTATCCAATGTGTTTTTTTACTGATTACATGGATTAAATTAGATTTTAGGTGAATAGACACTTTGAATAGTGTAAATTATTGAAACTAAAAAGACTTGTTTTTTAAGGCTGGGAAACTAACTAAAAGCAGATTTAGTATAAAACGAAAATATCCAAAAATTTTATATGCCAATAATTATTTATAATTATAAATGGTTGACAACAAACTATGTTTAGCAATTGATTGAGGATTTGCATCAGCTGACTCTAATGGCTTCCAGAGGCACTGGAACTCTGATTTGGGTGGTTCTGTTATGGCTTTTCTTCCTCTGCGCCACCATTGCTTTCTTTCAACTCCACTTGGTAGACAATAGTACCAATCAACGTTCCTCTCAACAGCTCTCCGTAATAAGGATTCATCTTCCTGTCACTCTTTTCCTTCATTCCCTTCTCTTGGTTTCTTGGGTCAATCATAGATTGATGCATATTAACCCTTTTCCTTGCTTTCTAGGATACCCCTTTGGGGCAGGATTTGGAGGGTGTCACTCACAAGGTGTATTTCGATATAGAGATCCATGGGAAATTAGCGGGTATGCTTCATTCATTAGAAAGTTCAGTTTTTTATTTCAGTTCCATCCCGATAATTTGGTGTTTCGTGTGTGCCATTTCTTTGCATCTGTTGAATTATGGCAATTTGTGGATAATGATTTGGAATGTGATAGCTGATTGAGTTTCGGCTGGGATTTTAGATTCATTAAATTGACCCATCACTCACTGATTTAAGATGGTTTGTGTTATGAGGCACTCCTTTGAGAATTATATGTAATGAATTGTGCATCAGAAGAGGTGCTAAGGTATTCTGAAGTATGGTGCAAGGAAAATAAGGGTTATTTGATTCTGAAATGGCATTGAACGTGATCGATGATTGGGTAGGATTTGTATTATTTTTGAGAATGAGAACGCATGTTTTATACTAGAGAGATTTTCTCAACATATATCATGAATTTGAGAAGAAAAGATGCCTGGGTAGTTCTATTTCACGGCAGTCTAAAATGAAAACTTTTGCAACCCATTTGCCAGCTGCCATGTGAATGGTTTAGGATATGTTTAGATACAATTTTCCAAAACATTTGTACGAAAGAAAAACAGGTAGAAAAAAAAAAAATCAACAAAAATTCTTCATGTCCTAAAATTAGTTAATGTATGAACTAATTTGTAATAGTTTTCTTATGTTAACATCTTGAAAAATTGATTTCTAATTTATGTGTAAGTTAATTTTAAGAAACCTTTTTTCTTTTTATTTTCTTCTCTATAATGCTTCTAGACAAATTTATCCCAATTGGTCCTCAACGACACTGGGTCATAACATGTGTAGGGAGGGGGAGACAAAGAAGAATGTTGGTGAAAGTTGTTCAGATGGATTTCATGGTCAATAATATCTCAATATAGAATTTACTTATTCAAAACATTGTATGTACTGCCTTCTTGACTGCATGTGTTTTGTTAGATCATATCCTCTATTGTTGAAGAATGTTGAGCAGGATTTTCTCCCACTTTTCTGCCTAGTTATGTTCTTTTTACGGTTTATGGCTTAGTTTAGTTATTATAGCATTATATGTTATGATCCCGAATGGGTCACTCAACAGTAAAAATCTTTTGTTTCTCACTTCAGGTCGCATAGTCATGGGCCTTTTTGGGAACACAGTTCCGAAAACTGTAGGTATGGTATGCTATACTATAATGAAATGCTAAAGATGTTTATTTAGACATATATTAGTTTCATGTGCAGGATTTGGTTACTGATCATATCATCCCTTTTGTGCAGAAAACTTTCGAGCGCTTTGTACTGGTAGCTCTGCAACTATAGATACTTTCCTTGTTTGACTTTAAAGTGGTGCCACTACTTATTTTGCTGATAGTTTTCTCCATTGTATACATGATCAGTTGGAATCAATCTTGATCTGTATAAATTCTCTTGGTAGTAAAAACTATAAATTTGAACAGCATCTCATTTCAGGAGAGAAAGGAAAGGGAAGAAGTGGGCGGTCTCTTCATTATAAAGGGAGCACATTCCATAGGATTATACCAAGCTTTATGGTCCAGGGTGGTGATTTCACCCGTGGTGATGGAAGAGGTGGGGAATCAATCTATGGTGATAAGTTTGCTGATGAAAACTTCAAGGTGAAGCATTCTGGACCAGGTGAGCTTACATGTTGTTGTAACTGGTGTTACATTTATATCCATAATTATGACAATGTTAATATAATTTATATTATTGCACCTCTTCACCCTTCTTTCTTGATTATCATCTTTCAGGATACTTATCTATGGCGAATGCAGGGCAAGACACCAATGGCTCCCAGTTTTTCATAACCACAATTAAAACCGGCTGGTAATTTTTTATTACTTATTTTGGATACTCTTGAAAGTTGAATAGTATTAACTTGTGAAAACCTTACTGTGACAGGTATAAATATGATTTTTTTCTTAATGGCTTTATTTTCTTTTAATAAAATGCGATTCTAGTTTTGGTGGAAAAGAAAAGTTTGAAAGGAAAAGTTTATTCCATTTTATGCACAAGCATAATCTCATTTAGAAAGGTCCATTTTCCTTTCACTTATCAAGAATGGATTTTATTTTGAACATAAATGAGTATAAAGCTGAACTTCTTAGACATTCATGATTCAACTTCCTAATATAGAATAGACACGCTTTCAAACATTTATGTATAAGAAAAAAGAGCCTAAGATGAAAGGTAACTTTTCAAGTTTGTATGACTTCTGTTGGGGCCCTTTCCAACAAACTCATGCCTCCATTTGTTTCTTGGAAGGCTGGATGGACGCCATGTTGTATTTGGCAAGGTACTTTCTGGTATGGACGTACTGTACAAGATTGAAGCAGAAGGAAGTGAAAGTGGCACGCCTAAGAACAAGGTCGTCATATCAGACAGTGGAGAATTAACTTCATGACATGGTTTATTTAGGCAAGTTGAGATTGATTCTGCTGTGTTAACAAGCCATCTTTACCCAACACCCTGATTCACAAACTCAGTGTGCATATTTCATCATTCAGTAAATGAATTAAGTTTGCAGATATTCGTGTAATTTAAGTCTGGATTGTTGTTTTTGCATGTTTGTTTGTCTGCTCTAGTCTTGCTATAAGGGAAGAAAATCTATTGGTGATTGCTATAGTGGGGATACTCATTAACAATATACATCAGGCTGTAGTGTGTTATCTGAACTTTTCTTATGTAATAGATACGAGGATAAATTATTTATTCAAGTGCATCATGTCGTGTCCTCAGCTACATTCCCCACTTCCACCACTGCAATTTAAATCCCAATTAAAAATGGACCATAATCAAATAAAAGAATATTAACAAAATGTTATCTTTTACCTTGTCCTGTGGAAAAAGGCAGATGTCATCATTATCCAGATCTTACACAAGTATGATATTGCACCACTCCAAGAGTGTTGGTCACTTTTTCCACACTATTTCCCTTCTAAGCAAACTGCTTTAGCCCAGGACCAAGTATTAACATATCTTCGAATTGGGATTAGACTACTTTCTTCAGGTAGATTCAACTTAGTCTTGATGTGGTTAGTTAGGCATTGTGAATATCAGATCTTTCAAAAATGTTGTGTTGTAACCTCAAGTGTTGATGATGGGCAATTAAAGAGCAAGTAACTGATATTTTCTCTCTATAAACCAAAATAAAGATTACAATTCAGATATGAATCTTCCGTTCACATGCAATGAACAAGAACAAGCCATTATAAAAAGTTAATTTATTGATTTAGAAGTACAGAGAGAGTGAAGTCACTGAAAGGTAGGACAAGAGTGGACAACAGTAGTAGAATGTGTAGAAAGAAGTAAAGAGGACGATAGAATGCTTCGCTTTTCACCGTCCTTATTGACAATTGATGAGGAAACAAAGCCCAAAATTACCATCACAAATCTTCAACTTCAACAACAGACACATACATATATTTATAGATAGAGAGACACAGACACAGTTAAAAAGGAAGGAACATGAGTGGCTTTATTTGGAATGGTTTTTGGAGCGGTGTTGGCAAACGTTGGTGAAATTGGAGTTGAGATCAGAATAGAGAGAGACAACCTTGGAGATGTTGCCGTTGAGTTCCTTAATGAGGGACACGTTTTTTACCATGTTGTCGTGCATCCGTGACTGCTGGTTCTCGTTCACCTGGTGAATCAGTTGCCGGTTCCGGTCCAGCACCGACTGCACCTGCCGGAACCCCTTGTTCAGGGTCGCCCACACCTCCGGGTCGCAGTCCTCCGCATCCTCCAACTCCCCCTCCGACTCTCCGGTGGTCGTGCTGACCGTCGTGGTGGTGGCGGCGGGGTGGTGGCGGCGGTGGTTCTTCTTGGAGCGGCGGTGGTTGGAGGGGTCTTCCATGGTGGAGTCTGCAGCGGAGCAAGATGAGTTCATATGCTGTGCATGAAACACAGAGACGACTCAACCAAGTCTTGTTGCTTTAGACATTGCAAATTTGTTGTGACTTAACGAGGGAGGGCAATGCTATATATACACAGCACTGCAAGGGCAAACATGTTATTCTTCAAAACTTCACAGATTTATTTCAGTTTTTTATAACTTAAAAAAATAATTAAACTATTATAGTTCTTTTTCTTTATTTTTCAAAAGCAAGATTTTCTACAGTACTAAAATTTAATTTGAAATTCTCGTAATACAATGTTAATATGTTTCAATGGAATTTCTTTTATGACCTTATTGTTAATATGGAAGAGTATGAGACCCCTTGGATCAATAGAGAGAATCACACATTCGCACGTGCCGTGATACTGTTTCATAAGATGAGCTTAAGCCGCTATCCATTGGCGCGTTGGCGCGTGCAGCACAACTTTACAGATGGAAGTAAAGTAAGGAAAAGAAAGATAGATCTACGAAGAAAAAGTCAAAAGTTCAATTGAATACTATTTTATGCCCACTTTACATTAATGTTTTGTACTTGATAAATCTTTGATCAAATCAGTATTCAATTTAATTCATAATTTACTACACACTCAAATATCTAAAAAAACAGTACAAACAACAAAAATTGTATTACTTTTCAAACAATTATTATAAAAACCGATAATTTATTGTAACGATACTTTATAAAGCTATTAAAATGTATATTTTTGTGAACCCCGAACGAAAAGATTTAATTACAATTTTTTAAATCTCTTGATCGAACTAAGCATGTCTTAGTTTTAATTTGTTTTACTCAATTAAAATTTTCCCATTTTAAAAATCAAGTTTATCCATTTTATCAAATTTTCATCTAAGTTTTCCAAATTTATATTTTAATCCAAATATCTAGAGTTTTATAATGAGTTTATACTACAAAATATCTTAATCGTTTAGAAGTTAAAAAGTAGTATAAATTTAATACAATTTGAAGGTTTTGATGTAAAGTTAGGGTTTGAAAAGGAAAAGGTGGGTATTTTTGATGTGAAGTTAGGGTTTGAAAAGGAAAAAGTGGGTATTTTCTATGTTTGGCTCAAAGTTTCAATTAGTGAGTTTTGAATAAAAATAAAATATGTTGTAACTCAATTCGAAAGCATTTTGAATAATAGATAAGAATTTGAAAATTGTAGATAAAGAATAAAGTATAATTTTCAAAATAGAAAAAATAAATGTTAAAACTCCAATAATGTGAATTAAAATTAAGCTATCCCTTATTTATATTTAAAAAGTAGTGGATGCTCATAGAACATGTAAAAATGAATCTATGGGTGGTCATTAAGAAAAAGAAAGTATGGTCAACAGAAGAAAATGTTGGGAAGTTGCACGCGTTAGGTGAGAGTGGGGAAAGCAATAGGTTGAAAATATCTAGAGGATTGGATGCAAAAAGCGAAAAGTGCATTGCCACGACGATTAAAAGAACCATGCTTCTGCCTCCGTGGATTGGAAAGTGCATAAAATATCTAATTTCATGTGTCACGCACCACACAACTAAGATAGATACACCAAAATATCTCCCACAGTTTTTTTGGCCTAAAAAAGGGAAAAACAATATTCCAACGCACGAGCACGATTGAAGACGAATATATACCTGCAAAAGAAAAATTCAAAAGGGAACATATTTGGTCCCAACACAGAACAGAACCTTACTAGTTATAGGGATAAATTATGTTATCATTTTCATTCACTCTGGCATCGTTAACTTCATCAACTATATTCAATTTGAACCAAAATATCTTGGATCAGTTATATGTAAAACGTTTCGGCTGAAAAATATCTAGGTAAAAACTTTTCCTTTTTACGTTTCAATGTCTTTTAGTCTTGGTTTGTGTGAGCATACAAAAAGGATTTGCAAACATCAGTTGAACTTTCTTTTCTTTTTTTATGCTTTCTCTCTTCTTTTTTTATCTTTCACGTGTTTCTTCCTTTTTTTCATACTGAACTTAGGCTATCGCCTGTTTTTACTTATAATTAAAATTGGACTATCCTTTTTATAAATACTTTCTTGAAAAGTATATATTTTTTTCACAAATTAAAATTAGTTAATATGTATATATTAATTTGTAGAAAGTTATTTCATACACTTTTAAAATATTTACTTTTAATCCGTAAATAAGTTAATTTTAAATTATTAAAAATATATTTTATTTTTGGTCCTAAAGTGTTTATGGAAAGGGGTCTAGATAGACCCTAAATTGGCATCTCTAAACAAATTCTAGAGAATTATATTCATGTGGGGCTAAATTGTTATTTTTATAACTCTAATAACCCACTCGTGTACCAAACTAATCGGGAATATAAATCAAGATAAAGGGAATGAAATTATTAAATTAATATGTTGAATGTAAAAACCCATTCAAAGGACGTTCTTAGGCTGTTAGCCTTGTTTCTCGATACAACCTGTAAACACCCTGTTAGGGTCCACTTAATACGCTGTAGGCACAACCCATGATCAGTGGTATGGTACAGAGGATTGAACTATCACTATGGCACACAACATAGGCACAAGGTGGTCAGTAAATTCACTTCTATGTTTATATATCAGTAATTGGAAATTACAACACATTGTATTTGTATTAATTCTACATGAACAATAAAAAATTGACATTTTTATTCAGTGGATTTTCTCTTTTTTCCCAGAACAGAAGCTATCTGAAATCTGGGCCCTCCCATTCGCCACTTCTTGAAGGATGCCATTGCGGATTGAGCTGTCTCATACACTACATCATAAAGGATTAGAACAAAAATTAAATTGAATTCCTCAAGAGGGAAAGAGATGTGACCACACTAGTTTCATTTAGAAAGGATAAAGTCTCACAGTTGATCTCTTCTTTTGTCAGAATAGTCCAAAATTTGGAACCAGCAGCAAATGCTACAGAATGTGCCTTCGTGAGGATTTCCTTATACCTACTCTTAAAAGCAGACAACAGCAGAAACCCAATGGTTCGGTCGCCAACTCTGCCATAAATGAACAATAAATCAATAATGTACACAGAACATGATGCCAATGTTGAGTAAAAGAGGTCATAGAATTTGTGGTAAAGCCGGAAGGAAAAATTTTGGGACCATGGATATTCTCCCTTAAAAATCAAGACGACATATTACATTCTCTCCGGTTTGATTAATGTGTTATGACGAATTAAGGGCTAAGATGTTGCTGGACCATATCCAATTTTTGAACATTTGGTTATCTTACATTTATTAGGCTGACTGAACTCATGACGGAATTTGTTATACTAAATATTTGAATGATATGCTGCATCACCAAAAAACTTCAGAATCCTAGGTCCATTCTAGATATTATGACACGTGACACATGACAGCCACATACTATCTTCGTAGACAGAAATAAAATATTTACTCAACAAAATATAAGAAAACATTGAAATAAGTCAGTTAAATTTAAACCAAAAAGAGAAATAAAAAGCTAGTTCAGATCATGGAAGCAAGAAAATACAAGCATAAGCAAGACTTACATGGGTGCTATCTTGCAACCAAAATCATAAAAGAATGGACATCTAGACCTCAGATCCACACCGGCCGAATCAGCTTGGATCTCTAGCCTTGTTCTGAAGTCAAGAATCATCAACTATAAGATAAAAAATGTGACACTTTCAAGACATCCAAAATTCCTGTAATACAATTCGATATAAATGGTGATGCAGCTTAGCATACATATGCCAATATCAGTTCTTAACTATTTCTTTGAAAGCCATGTACATTGATTATTAAATTTGTTGTTACCCAAAGTTCCATGCAACAACATGCACTGATTATTAAAACCAACATGAAAATTAAGGATAAGAAAAAATTTTGTCTCCAAAATCCTTTTAAAGCTCATGAGGCAAGATATTAACAGGAAAGGTCTGCCAAAACATTTCAGGGCAACAGAAATAGAAGTATACTTAAAAAGTGCCTCTGAACTCGTCAGCGTCATGACATGCTCCATTATATGATAAAAAGTACTCATAAGAAACAAAAAGATAGTAAATAACCACTACTTTTGATCATAACAAGAGGGAACGTTGACTGATACTGCCTGTCTCATCTGTAACTCATGAGCAAGCCAAAAAGGCAATTCAACTTTTGAACCTGTTTCAATCTGAAAATCAAACAAATGTAATGTCAGGTCAAATTACTAAGCTCCACAGAGCAGGTCTCTAGTACCAATAATTCTTCCCTTTGGAAATCTAAAAATGAGTGTAAATGGCTCTTACAAAGTCCATTACAGAACTGGGATCTATTCCGACTCCAGATGCAGCCTTCTGAAATATAACTGACACAGTCTGTGACCAGAACATATCAAACCGTAGTATTAGAATAAGAAATTCAGGTTGCATTCTGTATCTCAATTGTAAAGACGATGAATTGATAGTTGATTCTGTTAAAATTAACAACAGTGTAAACATCATGCGCAACAGCATCTTAAGAATAACTCCTGTAGCAAAGCGTTTCCCTTAATTACAAAAACTTTGATGTTCCAAAACTATCATTCCCTTGCATATCAATTGGCAGCACATTTAAAAAAAAAATGAAGAATCTGAAGACTACCTCTTCCTCCATAAGAATATCATCAATATCATAGTACTTAGTCATCGTATCCTCCTGCCTGCTGCTTCTGCACTTCCCTTAACTCATGGAAGAGTGAACTGAAAATTCAAAAAAAACGTTAGAAATATGTCATATTATGAAACACGCCAACGGCATCTGGTGTTGCACTTTCATTAAAAAGAAACTCATAACCACCACAAAACATTGAAATGTGCGTATCATATAGGAAGGGGGAAATAACTTTCAAAAAATGATAAAACAAGAGTCAATAGTAGAGGAAGCAGTGGAGAGTTGAATCGAGCAAAGCTAAAAGCTAACTCCTAGATGAGAGTGGAAATTTGTTTCTACAATTAGGACTTCAATCTGAAGTGGTGGAACTAATTACTATGAAACAAAAGAAATTTGAGCAAAAGAAAAAATCTACTCCTCAGTTCGTGCTATCAGTATGAAACCAACCCAACACCCAGACTAACTACACAAGTCAAGGTCGAAAATCTCACAAAGGCAAAATTCATAAAAGAAAATCCCTCAATGCATGGAATGATGCCAGCATTATTGGTAATTCGTTAATATTTTACATTACTTAAATAATACTTCTTCTTTCTAACACATCATTTGCCGTAACCAACACTTATCCTTCTTCGTACTATCCCTGATTGCTTGATTTGATCTCAGAAAGAAAAGAAAAAAAAAAAAAAAAAAAAAAAAAACCAAATTCCCAAAAAGAAAAAAAAAAAAAATAAAAAAAAAAATAAAAAATAATATAATATAAAAAGAATAAATAAAAATATGATTAAA
>Ga0123340_1008015_pt1 | contig 10049 bp, 7 predicted proteins | sample SirMexnodulemix_FD_89961 | JGI IMG/M metagenome (GOLD analysis project Ga0123340, IMG submission 89961) | Root nodule microbial communities of legume samples collected from Mexico - Siratro Mexico nodule mix | ecosystem: Host-associated > Plants > Roots > Nodule | place: Mexico: Nepantla...
TATATATATATATATATATATATATATTTTGGCCAAGTAGTACTCAACTGTATCAATCTCAGTAAATTTTGATCTTGTAAAATACAAACTTTTATTTAAATTAGTTTATATTTTAAAGGTATATAGAAAACAACGAATAAGTATTATATAAATGATATTATATTAATAAATTATAAGGGGTGTAATAGTTTGATACTCAATAAATTTTTATAACTATTTTACAATATCATTCTACCTTTTATTTTCTTTTTTTATTATAAATACAAAATTTATGTTTATAATAACTCTAATATTTTTAAAAATAAGTTATGAGGTGGTTATTATGGTTGTTAAAGTATTATTTTTCAAATTATAATAATAAGAAATTGAACCAAACTTGTCCCAGTTATAATCCTCTAATAAGATTTGTTGTGTTGCATTGTTGAGGTCAGGATGATGGAGATGATTCAGAAGAGGAGGATGATACTCCTGCATATAGGGATTTGATTTCCATTCGTGCAGGGAAGCCTAAAGGTAAGTTAAAAAACTGCCTGGTTGATCATAACCAAGTCAGACGCCTAAGCTTGAGTGAGCAAGAGCTTGAAGATATTGCCAAAAATCATGGAACTGACATTGTCAGGTGATTAATTAACTTCAACAATTTTTTAACCTAAAATCTAATTTTGAGACATTAGTCTGCTCACCAAAAGAACTATATATATAGTTCCTTTTACCATAGTATTTACAATTGCTGATATTGTTCCATCACACAGATTCACCCAAAGAAATTTGCTTAGAGTATATCCAAAGGGTACTCGTCTCGATTCGTCTAATTATGATCCCATGATTGGGTGGATGCATGGAGCTCAAATGGTAGCGTTTAATATGCAGGTTAGACTTTCGTTTTTCTTAAATTTAATAAAATAAACAATTTTAAAAAAATATATACACAACACTTAGAAAACAACATATTTAACAATTGAGAATGGAGAAAATTGTGGCAATTATGAGGTTTAAAGGTGACAAGTCTAAAATGGCATTAGATAGAAACTAGTACTCTTGATATTCTTATTGCGTATGCATGCATGCACCATAATTTTGACAGTAGCGTAAATTATAATGCTAAGAAATAGGGTTTCTACATTCAATTATTTAGAATTATGAATAGAAATCATGGAGGGATTAATTTTGGCTTGCAACTTGCTTTTTTTTGCTTAAGGGAGGAGGGCACTATCTTAGGTACATGGAAGGAATGTTCAGAGCCAATGGTGGCTGTGGTTACGTTAAGAAGCCAGACATATTGTTGAATGATGTCGATATTTTTGATCCAAAAGCATTTCGGCAAGCCCAAAAAACTCTTCAGGTGAATAAGGAAACAGAAACATCTATTTATATTTAAAAAAAAAACATTAACTTAACTTTTCAATTATTATTCTCTATTTTAATACTTCTCAAATTAATGAATCATTCTAGTTTGGGTTTTATGTTTATTAATCTTTGGGGATACTTTAAAAGGAAAAATAAAAACGGCAAAATAGAAGGACTATGTATAACATGGTATCTAGTACTTTAGAGACCACTTGTGTTTGGGTGGTTTAAACATTATCAAAAGAGAAAGATACTTTATAGCCAGTTTCTTTCTGCACCCTCAAATTTCTTATCTTACCCTTTACTATAATAAATTTATTAAAATATTCTTATTTATTATTCAAATAAAAAAATTCACTTCTTCTATAATAGGTACTACAACATTTTGTTATTTGTAGAAGCTTGTAATTATTTTTCTAATAGTAATTTAACATGTCCTTTAAAATTATATTCTGAAATTATATTTTGGATTTTAATTTTACTATTGAAAACATTTTATATTACACAATCTAAAACATATTTTAATTATACATTGAATAATTCATAATATAATTATGAATTGTGTAAATATAATTACAAATTATAAAATTTAAAATATGATTTTGAATAATTCAAAATTATATTTCAATTTTTATAATGCAAAACTAAATTCGGAATTCAAGGTCTATGTGTGTAATTTGAAAAATATTTTCAAATTAACTATAGTTGTTATATGGGTATATTGTTTACTTTTGTATATTAAGAAGATGGGGAGAAGAAAGTAAGGGGTGTAGGTAGCAAAAATGTTTTTTTAATGTCTTGTCTTATCCAATTTTGTAAAGTAGGTTTTGGTATACATGGGTGATGGGTGGCGCTCGGATTTCGGCCCAACGCATTTTGACTTTTATTCTCCTCCTGACTTCCGTGTACAGGTAATATTTTTTATCAACATACATAGTTTAATCTTTGATAATGTTGTGGGAGCTATCTCATTCTACCTCACATTCTTTCACCTCACTGTAAAAATTGTTGGAACTACGCAAAGCACTTACAGCCAAAAATACACACTCATTCACTGGTGATAGAGAGTAATAAAAAAATAGAGAGTATATCAGAGAAAAATAAGATTGGATTTTCTCATTTACAGCGAAGTTACATCATGCAAGTATTTAAATTGATTTGAATATTGTATAATTATAATAATAGTTAATGCAAAACTTTGTTTTGATTAGTACAACACTTTCTTTTAATCAAAACATTTAGTAGTAGAATACAAGAGTTCTAATCTTTCTTCACTTGTTTTTTAAGAAAATGAAATTTTGTTTCAATATATTTACTTCTCTCTTAGAAAACTGAATTCTTAAATAGATTAATAGCTGATTTATTATCTTATAATAGTTGTACTGAGTCTTTGTCCTCTACTTTTAGTTTTAGCTTTTTCAACAGTATTTTTAACCATAAGCACTGACATGCAACTTCTATTATTATAATATACTCAACTTCGCATGAAGAGAGTGCTACAATATTTTGCTTTTTTTAACACCAAAAAATTGGTGCATTCATGTACTTGAATAGGTAGCTAAAGGTGTTTTTCCTTTTCACTTTGTCTCCATACCAATTTATATCAGACTAGGCCTCTAAAACAATTCTGACATGTTTTTCTAGAAAAAAAATAAGCCAAGGTCAAGTGTACCTTTCAGATACCTTAGGATATGCTTAATTGCAGTCATATGAGGTAATTTAGGATTGTTCATAAATCTGCTAATTAAATCCACTCCATAGCTAATGTCAGGCCTATTGTTTGTAAAGATACCTGAGAGATCCAACTATTTGATTAAACAAGGTTGCATCCACTTCCTTTTCATCCAGTTCTTCAATCAATTTCAAATTCACCATAACCGATACAAGTGCTAAATTGCAGTTCATCATATTGAACTTCTTTAAGACTTCACATGCATACTTCTTCTGATGCAACAATACTCTGTGGGAAGTTTGTATAAATTCTAGACCAAGGAAACAACTAAGAGTTCCAAGATCATTCATCTCAAACGCTACCTTCATTTCAGCCTTAAATTGCTCAATTTCACTTTGCATATCTCGTGTTACAATCAAATCATATACATAGAGATATAAAATCAACAAATTTTGATGTTGTGTTTCCTTCACATATACTCCAAATTCAACAGTACATTTCATAAAATGTTGTTTCTGTAGAAAAGTGTTAATTAACTTATTCGAAGCCCGAGAGACTTGCTTAAGGCCATATAAAGCCTTTTTTCAAACTGTAAACCTGATTTCTCTTCCATATTTCTCAAAATCGGGTGATTTTCGCACATGCACTTCTTTTAAAGGATCATTGAGAAAAGCTAACTTGAGATCAAGCTAGCATATAGACCAGTTTCTCCAACTAGCAACACTAACAACTAATCTCACAGTTTCCAACCTTACAACAGGAGCAAAAATATTTGTATAATCAATTCCGTGTTTTTTAAGGAAGCTTTTAGCAACCAACCTGGCTTTATGTTAGCAATTGTGCCATCAGGTTTGTTCTTACCTTTAAACACCCATTTAACATCAATAGGATGTTTATTTTTAGGGAGATTCACCAGCTTCCAAGTTTTGTTTTTAACAATAGCCTCCAATTCCTCACCATAGCATCCTTTCATTCTCTAATGTTAATAGCTTGCTTCCTACTTACTAGTTCAGAATCAGCAAGAAAAGCCAGATGCACCAGTTCTCTACTATTATCAACAATATTATCACTAAATAGTTCATGATTCACAAGTCTAGTAGAGGAAAATCTGACTCTTTAAGATATTCTAATAGCAAGCAATTTAGTGGTATTGTTTCCAGAAATTTTAACTCTTTCTTCTATAAAACAAGGAACATGAGTCTGAGATTCACTTACCTAATTTCATTATGCAACTCCATCTACAATTACATCTCTACTAATAAGTACATATTACTTCACTAGACTATACAGGAACCAGTTGGATGATATCCAACTAATATAAGTTTCATTCATATCATCCATCTTTCTCCTTTTCTCATTAGGAATATGTGTGTAACATAAAGATCCAAAAGTGATGCATCATTGGTTTATCTCCAGACAAAGTTTCCTCTAGAGTGACAAATTTCAGTCTCTTTGTAGGACATATATTCAACACATATGTTGTAGTAGTCAATGCTTCAGCCCAAATAAGGAAGTCATTTTCCTTCAAGCATGCATTTGGTCATATCCAACAAAATTCTATTCCTCCTTTAAGCTAAACCATTTTGTTGAGATGTGTAGGGAGTTGTTATCTCCTGTTCAATTCCCCTTGCAACACAATATTCATGAAATTCTTTTGAATTAAACTCCCCTCCACCATCAGTTTTGAGTATATTCAATCTCTATTTAGATTGTCTTTCTACACGAGTGCACCATTTCACAAATAAAGAAAAAAACTTCCTTCTTCTCTTTCAATATATATAGCCAGATTTTTCTAATGAATTCATCAACAAAGGTTAAGAAATATTTGTTACCTCCAAAAGATGAAATATGGTTCACATACATCTAAATGGACATCATCGAGAGGATTTTTATCTCTTTGAGATGTAGCAGTTTTGAACATTTTTCTAGGTTGCTTTCCTGTCACACAACCTTCACAAGTCTTTTATGGATAATGTATTGATGGCAATCCCCGTACTATTTTCTCATTATTAAGCATATTTAGGCTTTTGAAATTTAAAATGCCCAAACATGTAATGTCATAATCAACTTTCTTCTTCAACATTAACACATTAACAACTAACATACATTGAATTGCAGTAGCATCAAGGTTTATCTTGAAGGTCCTATTCTTAAAAAAAGGTGCTTTGAGTATTGGTCGCTGTTTAGAATCATAAACCTTAATATGATTATGCTTGGTCATGGTGTACCCTTTTTCAAGTAACTGTCCGAGACTCAACAAGTTATTCTTCATAGAAACAAATACAACACATCATGCATATAAGTCATTTTTCCATCCTTTCTTGTAATCAATACCTTGTTAATCTCTTCAACTAAAATAGTGTTATTATCACCAAATCGCACACTACTCTTGACACTTGAATCAAGATTTATCTACCAATCTTTATTTCCTATCATGTGATTGGAACATCCAGGATCAAGATACCAAGAAAAACTTTCTTCATCAAAGTTTGTGGTTACCACAAGCAGCACTTGTTCTGAATCATAACTTTCATCATCTTGCATCAGGTGTGTTTCATCACTCTTCTTACCTTTCTTGTTTGACTTTCATCATCTTGCATCAGGTGTGCTTCATCATTCTTCTTACATTTCTTGTTTGTATTGTTGTCCTACCAACACTATAAGAGTAGTAACCAAACTTATCACAGTTGTAACATTGCACATTCTTTTCGTCAAAAGTCTGTCTTCCTCTATCACGATACCAATTTCCTCCTCTGCAGATATGGTTATCTTTCTGCTTAGTGTCACTATCAACATATACGCTATATTGAGAATTTGAATCTCTGTTTCTACCACCACCTCTACCTCCTCTTAATCTTCCTCTTGATCTTTTATTCAGTCCACCACCATTTGTATTCTTGTTTTGACTAATTCTTACTTGAAAGGCTTGTTCAACAATATTTTCATAATTATTTCTCTCAAGCACTCGTTATATGTCTCTAAAGAATTTTGTAATTCTTCAATAGTCATTTTCTCAAAATCCCTTAATTCTTCTGTTGTAACCACAATATGATCGAATTGAGGAGCTAGTGTTCGAAGTACCTTTTCAACAACCTTGCAGTCATCTATACTCTCGTCACATGCCTGCATTGAATTCAATAAAACTTGAAGTCTATTGAAATAATCTGAAATGGTTTGTTGATCATTCGTTGAAATCAATTTATATTACCTTTTAAGTTACTGTAATTTCACCTTTTTTATTTTTCCAAAATTGTCATACACCTACTCAACGTATCCCACACCTATTTAGATGTTGCAGCCTTTGAAATTTTCTGAAATATTGTTGCAGAAACACACTGATGAAACAACACCCTAGCCTTACAATCTAGTCTCTTAACTCTTCTCTCACAATCTTAAGAGGTTTTTGAAACTCAATGTTGACAACCTCATCAACTTCTTGAAAGTCAAGAAATACATCCATCTTAACACATCAATCATCAAAATCATTCCCATCAGATATGGACAAATTTCCCAATATACCTACAACAGCAATGAAATATCCCACGACAATGTTTTGACATAGTGCTTACAATGTTTCGACATAGTGCTTGCCTACACACTTTCACAGTTCCACAACCATAACTCCAAATACCAATCTCTTGGAACTAGACAAAGCGCATACAACTAAAAATAGACTCACTCATTACGAATAGAGTATATATGACAGAAAACAAGATTGGATTTTCTCATATCATACAAGTATTTAAAATTGTTTTGTATATTGTATAACTGTAATTACAATTAGTAGAATTATATTATGTTAAATGATGATTTTGGTGTATGTATGTGCAGATTGGTATTCATGGTGTGCCAGCTGATCAAAATATGAAATACACAAGCACAATTGAAGATGAATGGGTACCAGTGTGGAATCAGGAGTTCAGTTTCCCACTGACAGTTCCTGAATTGGCTCTTCTATACATCAAAGTTGTTGAGCGTGACTTTTCCGGAAGACACGACTTTGGTGGACAAACATGTTTACCTGTCTCTCAACTAAAACAAGGCATTCGTGCAGTTCGTTTGCGCAACCGCAAGGGTGAACTTTACAAGTCTGTTAGGCTTCTTGTCCAATTTCACTTTGTTCACAACACTCCATAAACCTAATCTTCTTCTCATGCCAATAACCATTTTCGTATATCAAAACATCAATGTTGTTTATTTGTTCGTGAGGACTATGAACTACTTAGTGTTTGTGGCTTCTTCTTACATAGTGTGGTTACGTTTTATGATTCACCAATGAATAGTTATGTTACGGTTGTGAAGGGGATAAGTAGGCTCCTTCATCAACCACCTATGCTCTTCATAATAACATTGCATGGTTTGAATTTGAATGTACAACTCTCATTTAATCTAATGTGTGGTTCATATTAAATTATAGGGTGTTGTAGTAAAATTTAATTTTGTAGTTTATTCATTAGTAAAAAATTAGGGTGTTTTTAAATTAATTTCTTTAAAATGTGCACTTATTATGTTATTCCTTTTAGAAATTTATGCGTTGTGTTTGTTTTATTTTAGTCTTTTGTTTTTTAACAATTTATTTGCATTTAGAATGAATAACATTACACTATAGTTACCAAAAAAAAAGAATACACACAGACAAATTCTTCCTCCACCCCCATACCTTTTTCCTATACCTCCATAAAAAAATTAATTCCCAAAGTACCCATATTAAAATGACAAAAATGACCTTGAGTGTCATCTGGTTGTCATTTTGTTTTGCAAATGACAATCGGATGACACCCCCATCCGGTTCACATTTTGCAAAAAATTATAAACCGGATGACACCCTATCTGATTTACATTATTTTTCAAAATGTGAACCAGATGGATTTGCAAAAGGACAACCGGATGGCACCTCCATCCGGTTTACAATTTTTTTCAAAATGTGAACCGGATGGCTCCGCGTCCGGTTGTCAAACTCTCAAATTGCAAAAGTCATCGTTTGCCGTCGACAGACTCCCAATCACCAAATTAACTACTCTAATTAACAATACCACTCACAAATTACTAATAAATATCAATAATTGCTTACTTAGGACTTGTTTGAAGCTTTAATTTAAGATTTGAACAGCACCGATGACATGGTAAACAATGGATGAGAGTTATGAAAATGAAGGAGATAGAAAATAATATTGATTTTTCCAATTTTAAAGTAAGGATACACATGTAATTTCGTATTCATTATGGTATGGGGTGGAGGAAGAATTCATCATACACACATAACAAGTGGATCACTTAACAAAGACCCTCCTATAAGGCCTGGGCCATGGCAAGCATATTTTGGGCTTAGCTTTATACAAACAGAAGACTGCTGCCTCCACCTTCGTAGTTTCTTCCAGCATCTTATAAAAAATGTAAAAAGACTGAAATGTCTTTAAATGAATATAGTAAATGACCCAATTACTCTTATTCGTATCATTTTCCGCCTCCATACTTCTGCACAGTTACTATCAATAAAAAATAATACAAATATTATTATAGAAATACAAAAAATATTTTAAATGGAACCCACACGAATATTATCATTTATTGCATCATTGCATGTGCGGATGAAAATTTATTTCAAAGACACATTTAAACGAATGTTTCCATAATAACTTCTAAAACAGAAGAATATGAAAAAAAAAATTATAAATTAAAAATTTATTTATGAGAAGTTATTTGAGGAACTTTCTACAAATTAATTTATGCCTACCTTATGAAAAAGTCATTTTTGTTATCTCTTTAAAAGTTCCTGTGATGAAGCTCCTTCCAAAACAATTTTTTTTATTCATGCTATTATATATTTTTCTTTATTAGAATAATGAGAGTAAGATTTTATTGTTGTTATTATTATGAGATATTTATTAAAATTATAGTTATATTGCTTTCTTTGACTTCAATGGGAATTATTGGTTCATAATATATTTGATGGGTGATTGGTGAAATGCAAATAATAACATTAACAAAAGCTAGTTCCAATATGAGATGTTAAATCCAACATTGAAGGATATTATTAGTAGAAGTTGCAAGCTAAAATGATGGCAGGAAATAAATATTGTGGGACATATCTTAGAAAGGTGTTTGAATTAAGTTGAAAAATCTATGTGTATTCTTGTTTTTCTTTTGTGGAAGATTTACATCCTCATCATGAAATGTTGAGTAGGCCAACTTCTTCATGATTTGTAGTAAAAAAAAATCTAAAATGTGATGGATGTTTATCATTCAAACATGTCATAAAGGTTAAAGCTATTCTTTGATAACCGAATGAATTAATCTTACATTTAAAAGAAATATTTTATAAGTTTAAACATAAATTTGAGTTGATCTTCAACCCTGAAATTTAGTTTAAAAAATCCAAAAATATTAGAATCAAATTAACTGAAGTCTATTATTTTATTTTATTTAGAAAATAAAAAAGAAATATTGTGTTTCTAAAGTGTAACTTGTTCCACATAAAAATAGTTGCGTGATAAACTCATACTCCAAAAGTACAACTTTTGCTATCCTGATTTATTACACATAAAAAGTATATATTAATTCCAAATTCCCCAGTAATAAATTTGTATTTGGGAGTGTAACTTCATTTTCAAAGTCTACTTTTCCCAAATTAGTAATATTAAAAATGATTGCTTATTTTCTAAATTTGTCTCACATGTATTAGGTATATACTTTAAGCATTAAGCATTAGCTATAGTTGGGTTTAAATTTCTTTCTATATGCCAAAATTATTCTTGCATTAAATTTTAGAACGGTGTGACACACATCCAAACACATGCTAAAGAGTTCAAATCTCAATTCAGAGAAAATAACATTATAATTTGTCTTGACTTAGTTTATTGAGGAATAGGTCAACTCACATTCTGTCCAGAATGAATAATCAATTTTTATTCAATTTAATGAGTTTAAAGTCAAGATTAATTATGGTATATTTCAGTATGTTTCTCTATAAGAATTTTTATAAAAATAAATAAATAGATTTTGTCATAAATTAATATTAATTTAAATATAA
>Ga0123340_1008017_pt1 | contig 10046 bp, 6 predicted proteins | sample SirMexnodulemix_FD_89961 | JGI IMG/M metagenome (GOLD analysis project Ga0123340, IMG submission 89961) | Root nodule microbial communities of legume samples collected from Mexico - Siratro Mexico nodule mix | ecosystem: Host-associated > Plants > Roots > Nodule | place: Mexico: Nepantla...
AAATGCACCTTGCGCTTCTATGTGAGCTCCTGATAGTGGTCCTCGGCCTCCTCAATATCAAGTAGGACCTTGTGTTTCATGACACCCTCATAATGATCCTTTGCCTGTAAAATGTTTTTAAGAAAAAAAAAAAAAAAAAAAAAAAAAAAAAAAAAAAAAAGATAGAATGGGACAATAACAGTATCCCTAGGTAAAAAGGAGAACAAAACAACATAACTCATATATAACTAATAGTGATTTTTATTATCCCTTCTGATTTATGCTTCTCCCAAGATACAAACAATGTAAGAAGAGTGAAAGAGGAAAAAAAAAATGAGATTATTATTGATATATAAAAATTAGGCCATGGCATGGCATGCCATGAAAAATGTGTTGAAAGGAGTCTGCAACACCTGTGCCAGCCTGTGTGTGAGCTATGCATGAGGCTTGTCACCTTCCTCCATCCTTCTGCACCTCCAAACAAATTAAGTATAAAAATGATATAAGTAAGCTTAGTTATGGAAGTAGCATTTTCATAGTTTTTTGATGATGGGGTTTTGAAAGCTGAGCCATTCGTGTGGGTCTCTCGAGGGTCCTTGCTTACGTACATAACCCCCCACGTTTATTTTCTCTTCTCAATTAATTTCCCCCTTCTTCTCTCCCTCTACTAAAACCCCCCCTCACTCAAACTCTTCTTCACCTCATTTTCATTCACTCTTTCACATAACACTGTGTCACTATCATAGGGACATAGAAGCAAAAACACACACACACACACACATCAAGCCAAGAACAACAACAACCAAGAACGTTCTATTCCTTAAACAATGGTCGACCCAGCACCGTCCTCAGAATCAGAGACAAGAAACGCCGTCAGTTCAACTACCACTTCTTCATCGTCATCGTCGAGTTCGAAGAAACGAGGTAGAAACAACGACAACAACGGTAATAGTAACGACCACAAGCATTCGGTGTATAGAGGAGTCAGAATGCGCACGTGGGGAAAATGGGTGTCGGAAATCCGCGAGCCGCGAAAGAAGAACCGCATCTGGCTCGGCACCTTCGCCACCGCCGAGATGGCGGCGCGTGCGCACGACGTGGCGGCGCTTACCATAAAGGGCTCCTCGGCCATCCTTAACTTCCCCGAACTCGCCGCCTCGCTGCCGCGCCCCGCCTCCAACTCCCCCCGCGACGTCCAGGCCGCCGCCGCCAAGGCCGCCTCCATGGAGGCGCCTCCTCCCTCGCCCGCCGCCGCGCCGGAGGACGACCTCGGCGAGATTGTGGAGCTGCCGCCTTTGGGGTCTAGCTTCGACTCGCCCGACCCGAATACGGAGTTCGTTTTCCTTGACCCGAATGAAGGGTGGCCCTATCCTCACCCGTGGTGCCACGGCATTTATGACGGTGGGTACTTCATCGGTGACATGAACATGGTTTCAATGCAAGAGTCAGAAAGCATGGTTCTTTCCTTGTGGCCTTGAACTCAGGCAAATTATTACACTAATGTACCCATTGAAGTATGGTTTTTTTTTTCATATTTTTGTGTGTGGTATGATTAGTTCATAATCATGTTTTTTTTTTTTTTCTCTCTCAAGTGTTTGGTAAAAATACGATTTTTCAGGTTCATGTATATGGAATAATATCTATGACCTGCCAAAATCGATACAATATATCGAGAAATTAGTTCATAATTCTCGATTAGGAACTTTAAGTTCAACAATTTTATTATTTTTGTATTTTTTTTCTTTTATTTTATTTTCATGAATTGCATAGTACTTATTTATTACTTAACCTTTCTATATGGGTCCCTTCAGCAATTTTTCCTTTCAAGGGCCATATAATATATGATTTTTTTTCTGCTTCTTGTTTGTAATCACTTTATTCTTCTCTCTCTCTTCTTCTTTTTCTTGTTAGTGATCCTCTTTGTTGTTACGAGCTTCATATACAATATAATGCAAGTAAGGGATTGGTGTTGTGGTTTCATGATGATGCAAATGAAGCGAAAGATACGTGTAGAAAGTTGTTCTAAGCTTACATTATATAGTTCTGCTTTGAGAGGACAAGAATAAAGGTTAAAGGAAGATTCTCCCTTGGATTTTTATTTCTATTTTTTTTACAGCTCATTCTTCCTCTTTTCATATTGTTTTTGGATTTTCTGTTCTGAGAAAATGACCCTCTTGACGGTAACAATATTACAAGTCTACATCGTATGTATGATTGAATAAAACAACTAATAATGATTAATGTACTGCGTGCACCCTTTGATTTTTTTTAATACATTTGCAAAGGGAATGAAGCTTCTTCCGATGGAAATTCAACTCATGGAGTCATGGTACATACAGCTAGCAATGAGTGATGGTGTTCTACACACGCAACGTCAAACTTCATTTTTCTCATTTTCGTTCTTGCTTTTGGAGGAACTGCAAATTCAAATGTTACTCCCAATCATTCTTATTTTTCATTTTCTTTCTACAAAAGGTAAAAAAAGTAAAAAAGTGAATTTCCCTACTTTTTTACTTGTTAAGAAAAAAAATGTCTGTGTATAGAGCATGATGGATGTGTGAAAAAATAAAAAAATAAAAAATTGGTGCAAGATTACTAGTTCTTCAAATTTTGGTGACGGCCAAATTTTTTTTTTTAAATATTTGGTAAGAAAATGAGTTAAATTTTGATTCTGTCCCATGTTAGGCTATTTCATTATTTAATGTGATGTGATGATTTGGAAGAAAGACGCATACATTGTAAATATATAGATAGCAGGTAGCAGGAATTTAATTAATAATGGTATCACTATTTGACTAAAAATATTATTGCAATATTATATAGAACTATTTGAGCTAACGTATATTCCATTTTAATTGCTACTTTAGCCTTAATACTGTGGTCGCTAGTTACTTCTAGATGCAATAATTTGAAGGCATGATCCATGTGATTTTTTGATTATATATAAGAAATGGTATATATATCCTACTTTATTTATTTTATATCAATGATAAAACAAATGATGCCAAGAAATGTAAAGAAAAGAAAAGTAAAACACAGTACTTTTTCCCCCTTTTTCTACATCATTTATTATATATACACCTGACTTTAGTGGCCCTGTGGGGTTGTAATAGCTCTTTCCAGTGACGGTTTATTTTGATGGCATTGTTGTGACGCGTGTGGATGTATGCTTATGATGTCTAGACTTTACAATATGGTCAAACACACACAAATTCAAGCTTGAATCATAAAGCAACACTGATAGCTGCACTACACACATAATATGATATAATATTATATATATGTATTTAATGTCTCATCAATCTCTGAGTGACACATATTTAAATATTTTAATTTACAAGAAAAAAAAATAAATCTTTCCAGTGAACAAAAATTTATACTTATTTATTATGCAAGTACAAGTTCCCTATCTCATAATAAGTATCCAGAATATTTTATGATCTCTGGTTGACACTGAAAAAATTAGGTTTGGTTATCTAAGGCACATAACAGACCATCAAAATCATATATTTGTACCCCAATGGACAAATAGTACACTTTGGGTCGTGAATTTAAATTTAGATAGTTATTGTTATGGGATATGAGTTTATGGTTAGGAATTATAAGTATTCCAACCTAAAACACAGAAGACCACTGCACAAGTACTTTTGATTCGAGAAATACTATAAATCACAGCTTTCAACAAGAGAAAAAAGAAGAAAATGTAACCTTAGACTAACCAAACTAATAGAAGAATCTCTTCCTTGTTTTCTCCAACCTAACGTGTAAAGAGAGGCATTCCCTTAATTTATGTAAATTTGCTTAATGCTGTGTTCACACAAGTCGAGTTTATTGGGAAAAATTAGCCTCTAAGAAATGTTTAGGCTTAGTCTAAGACAAGCATGTGTGCATGTTACTTGTGGGTTAAGCACATGATGAACTTATGTTCAAATGTTACATTTTCAGATAAATGGGATCTTAAACATATTCACCAAAATGTAATTTTTTTATGTGTATAAATAAACACTTTATTAAATAATGACAAATTACTAGTGCAAAATAAAAATATTCAAATGCAATCTATATATTCATAAATTATCAATACGTATTGTGAATTCCCTGATCTTAACATAAATAACCTCTCTTTCTTTGAACTATGAAAAGAAAAGAAAATTAAAATATTCCAGTATACGCAATTGGTGCAAAAAAAGTAAATAGCAATTGCCACTTCTTTTGGTAATACTTTGATCAATTTTCACCTACTATTCACCACAATAAATAGAATTGCAATTTATGATGTGGTGGTCTACTAGCAGAATCTTTGTGCCCATGAATATTGTGAACATAGTAAGTTTTGGTAACCTGAAAATTTAAAACTATGAATTGATGAAAAGCATTCAGCCATAGCCCTAGGTGTTTTTTTTAAACTTCAACCTTAAAGGGGCACATTTATTGTTCACCTTCATAAAAAAAGGGGAACTATATAGAGAAAAACAAATCCCTAATAATATGTGTGAAAACCCTATTTGAATCTCATTTTTGGGCACATCATTAAACATAGCTGCCAAAAGTGGTTTAAATCATTCTTGTTCTTGCTGCTCTCATCTCTAACACGACATTATTGGAAGAAAACGAAGGGTAGGTGCACTCAATTACAAATAGTGACTTTTGCTTCAATAATTGAGAAGTAGCCTTAACCATTTTCTTACACCTGTTTGAGCATGGCAAGATTGTTTTCCCCACCAACAAAGGAACTCATTTCAAAAAAATGGTGTATGTTAATGTTCATGACCCCATCAAATAGCTGTAAGATATGAAGCAAAAAGGCCCCATTGTTTTGCTTACCACCCTTGGCTTCTAGCTAGTACGAAATTTTAGTACCTATGGGAAATCTAGTTTAATGAACCTAATTAACGTGGAGTATAATTGATTTCAATTAAATTATTACTTAATTCACCACTTATCGAGAAAATTAGTAGCAATAGTTTAGTGCGTAAGGTGGATATTCTTTTCGCCATTATTTTATTATCTTCTTCGTACTTTTTCTTAGCGTATCTAAGAATAATTAATCCTCCAATCAATTCGTGCATTATGGAACTTTGTTTTACTGGTCATTCATGTGCATCTTGTGCTAACAATTTTTTTATGGGAAACTCTGTTGTTGCACTACATGTCAAACAGCAATGGTTGATGCATTTTTGACCCAATTAGGTTATAAAAGCACAATTTTATTGAGGTGATGCTATTCCTTTTCGTTTCACACGTGCACTTTCATCCAAAAGTTGACTCTAATTAATAAAGGAATTATTTGGGAATTACAACATACTTAAGACTAGAACTGGTTTGCTTAATAAAAAAAATCAACTTTTTTCTCTACATCTCAAAATATTTTCTTTTTACAATTGATTCCGTATTTAACCTATTTAAGATATGATGTTCCAGCATGTATTAGTCATATATCAACCCAAAAAAAGAAAGAAAATACAAGTATTATCATTTGATCTAGTTTTCTGTATATGATAAGATGTGAAAGGGTATCACTATTTTTCTTGTAATAACTTTATAAGCTTTTTTGTTAATTGGTGTTGCTTCACGTTTGCTTTTGGAGGGATTTTGATGACGTGATTAATACGATGAAGTTCCATCAAATCTAATACACTATACTATTCTAAGTAGCTAGTGATAGCAAATTCAACAACTCACCTAATCATTATTTAGCATAAATCCAATTCTAATGCATGTGATTATTTAGATTTGAGACCAATGTTTAATTTGTTTTCCAAGGAAAAGACTAGTAGTCACTTGGATTCCGTGGTCACATGCCTCTGCATATCGTTGCAAGTGCTTCAAAAGTCAGTGGTTTGCTTCAATTACCAACAAAAAAACAACCATAAATCATTATTAGATGCAGCAGATAAAACAGTGGCTGAAAGTATTAGTAAGGCATTGCTAATTCTTAACTAAAAGGTGGTTGATAAATCGTATCTCAGTATAGAATCTGCTGAAAGAGTTTGACTCCGAACCCTAATGAAAAAGAAAAGAAAATAATCCCCATTTAGACTACACTGGCTAGTTTTTTATTCTGACAGTATTTGACTCTAATTGTAATAATTAAGCATTAATCTTATAATGCCTTGACCTAATTAAGTACTAACCACCAGAAGTGGCAATAAAGTGTAACAAACACAACAATAGGGCACAGAAATAAGATATTTCAATGGCATACTATTTTGTTAATTTTATAAATTAAAATAAACAATATAAAAGTATTTCAGCCTAATAAATAATCTTAAATTTCCATACACTAACCCTTTCACCACCTTCCTCACCAAATAAACTCCAACCATCCCACTGTTCATCAAGCCAATTTGATAAAAACGATAAAGCAACCAACACCACATCATATAAGATCCAACACATAGGAAAAAGATGGGAAAATGTGAAAATTGAAACTATTCAAAGTCTGAAAGAGAAATATTGACATTGTTTGAACCATGGCTTGTATTGTGTTGCTCTTTCAACTTGCTAATTAAAAATGAAAGCGAAAGTGATAACATGAAGGGAAACCTTCTACTTTAGAAACACTTTCTACCTCAGTTTTAGTTTGAGTTGACATAATCATGATTGTGTGTTTTAGGTGTTAGAGAAAATGTATTATTGTGGTTGTATTATGTAGAAAATACGTAGAAGATGTGATATTTTTTTATTTATATTTCTAAAATAGGTTATCCTATAAGTGTGATGAATAATACATGAGATAGTGTATTTTTTAGTATTGTAAGTCCCTAAAAGTGGTTGAGGTGATTTGATGGCAATGGGATGGGAGTCCCTAGATAGAGGGCCTGAAACCATCTCTCTCTAAAAAATTTGTCTCTTAAGAAGGGTATGCTATCTTATTCCCACAGGACAAACACTTGTACCCCAACGGACGAATCCGATTTTTGGGACCTCATATCACAATAGGACAATGAGACAACAGTGATATGTGATAATTCTAGATTTTGTTGGAAATTTCTATTATTTTTTTTTCATTGTCAGATGAAGATAATTGTATGAATCTAAAGATTCTCATGTGGCCTCATTACAAAACATTAGTATTTTATATATAACAAGGTTGGTTGTCATCAATTTTCTGGTGTGTATATATGATAATGAGTTCTAACTTTGTGTAGCTATAAAGTTTTATTCTGGTGCTCTCATATTGAAATGAAGCAATATGATGATAAATTTTCGTACGAGCTGACACCTGGGAACTTGGTTTATTTGAAAAATAAATGGGACATTGTATTAGTTGAAATTAACTAATAGGTAATCACAAAAATGGAAGTATCAAATTAATGCAGGAGTATTGATAGATCCTAGTTCCCCAACGGCATTCTTTAATTTTTCAGCTGCTTCTTTTGCTTCAAAACCAGTAAAATTAACAAGAAAAAAGTCCCTGTTCTGTTCTTCTGTGTTTCAATGTGGTCCAAAATATATGTGTGTATATGGTTTCCACCTCTTCAAAATTGGGACTCATTCAAAGCCCTTGTCTCATCCACTACCAACATAACTAGTCAATTCAATGGATTAAAGACCCCAGTGGATTTTAAACAATAATTTCAGAAAATTGTACTCCAACAACCCTTCTTAGTTGCCAAATGCCAATGGTGTAATTAGTATAGAATAATTTTATTCCTACCCTTTATTCTAAAGTGTAAAAAATTATACTACAAGCTCTGTGATGTGTATTGTGGTTGCATGAATATCATTATTGCAATTGGTAAGGTAATTATTACATAATAACCTTGTTTGAAAGTCTTGTGTGTGGAAGATATTTTGTGTAAGTTTCTTCCACTTTCTATAGTAGCTAAATGGTATAAAATTGGAGGCTTTTCTACAAATAAGGCAAGTTGGGCATGGAGAAGGCAATAATTTGAGATATATAATGGAAGGGTAATTAATGAATGGGGTGCCTTTCATACAGGAAGTTGTTGGGTACTAATCAGATGGGGACACAAAACCATTGGCTTGTGTAATGTGCCCACACACTTCACCTATTCAATTTTATATGCTTTTCTTTATTTCAACACTTCACTTCCTAGATTCCACCCTAATAGTTATTACTATGGATTTTTACTTTTATTATGATGGACATTTAAAAAATTGTTGTTTTACAAGATCAATAATACATTAACCATTGCTTTATAGGACTACCCTTAATCAATATTTCATGCATTAATATAAGTAATTACTTAAAAAAAGTATATTAGAAGAAAGTTATATAATTTAAAATATTAATTAATTACATTCTTTGACATCTGTATTAAAATCTCAATATCATATAAAATAAAAACATATAAAATTATTTGATTTTAAAGTAAGTTATTTCCACTATCTAAAGTTTAAATCCATCATTAAATTTGATAATGTTTAATTATGTGTTATACAAATATTAAGAGAAAACCATAAAATCCAAAACGACTCAATAAGTTTCACAACATGGTTAGCATAACTAGAGCACATCATAATGTACCACCATTTTTTTCTAACAAAGAGAGGTGACATTATCTAAAACTAACACATAATTAGATGTTATTAATTAGAGGTAAATGCATGTTAAGAAACACTGCTATATGTAGGAATCAATAGCTTAAAGGAGAACAACAATAACATTTGTTTGCAGCAATAATCAACCTTCAATCACGAAACAGTTAAGTACTATTTAAGAACAGAAAGCCTCCCAGCACAAACTCAGATATACCTATTTCCACATATAAACCAATATAATTATGAATTTTGTTTTCTTTCAATCATGTTATATTTTGTAACACGATAAGATTATGTTAGAGAGATAGAAATATTTTATATAGCAAACAATTACCATTATATATGGTTTAATATCTAATAATTAAATTTAATAAAAATTAAATCCTTAAGCCAAGCCAAATATATTTTAAGAGAACATATTAATTGTATACGCTAAAATATCATTCATGTTCTTTTAATTTTTTTGAAGAGCTTCAACCACACAGATTATTTTTGAAAGAAATATAATTTTCTTTTATAAACTCTATTTTCTCTTCACTTCTGATTAATTATCTTTCTCTTCATTTTGTTTTCTCCCTGTTCAAAACACGACAACAGTGATTGTGTTGGAATATGATTGTATTTTGTTTGAATGTGTTTGCTATGGAGAAAGGTCAATGGTGGTTTCATAAAGCAGAAAATCCTTGTCACTGTGTGCTGGGTCTAGCTACAGGGATAAAGCATAAAATCTGTGCGATTGAAAATGACCAAACAATTGCATTTCTATTTGGCATATTTTTAGAATGAATTCTTCTTGGTAGAACACATTCTTTAATTAATATAAAAGGCTTAGTTAAAATGAATTCAATGCATATTTTAATTATATTCAATAGTTTAAATCTAATCTAGTTCGACAAAAATTAATTTTACTTCGTTATTTCTGTTTACTTTAAAAGAAAGAAAACAAATATATAAAATAATCAGAAAAAAAACTACTTTCTATTCTTAAAAATCTTAAATAAATAAAAATATAATATTTTTTTGTATTTTCTTTTCAGAAAAAACGGACATATTTAATCAAATAGAAAAAAATAAAATTTAAGAGGAAGTGAAAAATAAATGTAAAGACATTTAAGTGTGTGTGGAAGGATGAAAGATCATTAAAGACCTCATTTATTTTTTATTACATCGAATTAATAAATTTTTATATTAAGATAAAGTGTAATTTTATAGATAAAGTAAGATAGTTTTATCCAAACAAAAATGAAATTCTTACAAGTATATTTTATAGATAAAGTATAACTTTACAATTAATTAGAATAAAAATATATATAATATATAATTTAATTTTGTAAAAGTAAATTAGATTTAAATTTACTTTTTAATATAATTTCAGAACTATTTATAATATATTTTAATTAAATTTTTGAGATTGTTACTATGTTATCATTATCAGATTTTTATCAGAACACTCACAAATATATAAAATATAAGGACATCTAGAAATTACAAATAATCAGACAATAAATTAGCTTATATAAATCTAAAAAAAATTGTAAACAATACGTATACTTTTTGTG